>Ga0180433_10001017_pt1 | contig 47417 bp, 24 predicted proteins | sample SS_ome_8_FD_132980 | JGI IMG/M metagenome (GOLD analysis project Ga0180433, IMG submission 132980) | Hypersaline lake sediment archaeal communities from the Salton Sea, California, USA - SS_1_D_1 metaG | ecosystem: Environmental > Aquatic > Non-marine Saline and Alkaline > Hypersaline >...
TACGATTTACGGTTTTTTTGCTTAATAAATATATTTGTGCGCATGCACCGCTGGACACGGTGAATGCCATACTTATAAGAGCAATATCTATACGTGTTACAGCTATAACCATCATTATAAGTCGTTTTATGGATGAACTAACATCCAACAATATGGTAAGAAAAATCAATTCCCAACGTTCAAATCCGTCTATTATTTTTCGGTTTGGATCATATACTTCAAAATGGATAATAGGGTATCCTAAATCGCCAATGACAGTTTCCGTAATTCTCATTACAGATATAAGTATAATAAGAGCAGTATAGCGTATCGGTGTATTGACTAAAGCACCGAAAACAAATAAACTATCCGAAGGTCCTATTCCTAAATACGGAGAAGAGTCATTCATCATCGGTATACCGACGGCCATGATAAGTGTAACTATACTGAGGTTGCACAATGCACATAACCACAACAACTTGCGTTTGTTCAATAATGAAGTCTGTGTTGTCGCTGAGACTTCAGGCATGGTTGTCCATAAAAATCACCTTTATGTGTTAAAACGTGTAATTCCGGAAAGTAATGTTTCAAATAACGATACGCGGATGGTAAACGTTTGTGGAAACTGGCGGTAATGTAATATTCGCGAATAAGAAAAGAATACAATATCGCGGTAATGTGTATTATACCCAAAAATTAATATACCCAAAATGGGTTTTTTGTACTTTTATTTTTGTCCGCTTTGAATTTTCGCATCCACGGATTTCCCCATCCACGGAATTTACGTCTACGGATGGAGGAAAATTTTGTCATCGAGGAATTTTTTGAAACATAGTTTTTTGGAATCCTCTCCTTAGGTGCACGGAGGTTGATCTTCATCGAAAGTTGCTCATCCGCAATTTTTTTTTTCTTGTAGGCAAACCTTCCCCAATTTTTTTTACGCGAGGTTCATTCCACAGTCATAAAATCAAAAAATTCAATTTTTTAGGGGTATATTTTAACTTTTATTACCAAAAGAGGAATTTTTATCACCCAAAAAGGGGATTTTGAAAAATAGATCGACCGCTGGTACGTGTGTATGGGTAGAGTAATACCGTGAAAATTCCATATTATGTTAGCTATAACATTTAACATCTATATAATTAATGGTTGAATCGACAAATCCACAAATACTAAAATTAACGATAAGCGGAGTGGGTGAGTTTTAAAAAAAAATTAAACAAATAATGTATAAAACCCAACGTCCTTACATAGATTAATTAGTATAGATAGACCGATACTTATCGATTTTCTTTTCTCTTTCCCTTTTAAGGAGTTTTTTTCAAATAGAAATACCAATTGCGGGATAGGGAAAAGATGACTTTTTCTCCTGGTCCATCAGACGATTATGGTGTAAATTTAAGAAACCCAATTGAACCTTATTATCATGGATATAATATGGATGGAGGTGGAGATTACGACCGAGAGGGTGTACTCGAAGGGTACTCCATGCTGAATCCTGAGAGATTAAATGTGTTTGATAAACAACCAGAATATTACGACGACGAAGCCATGTACGGATATGGCCGATCTGTCGCTCTGCGTTCTCCTGCTTACATGCCCGACCGCGAACGAGACTTGATGGGTTATCCCGATGTACGTGATTACGAAAAAGAGAAACGTATTGCCGAATCTTCCGCAAGTGCTCGTAAGACTCCATCTGTTTCAAGAACTACCAAGAACACTTCTTTTGTGAAGAACATGCACCAAAAAATTCGTTCCAAGTACTCAGGATCTGTTTCCATCGCGGAAACATTCAGTACTCCGAAAAGCAAATTCCGTACCAATCCTCGCTACAGGGACGTTCCCCAAGAGCTTTCCGCTCATGTTGTTGATCAAGAACTGGACTCTGATTCTCAAGTGATTCACATCAATGAGACGGAATTTTTGAATACCCAGAAAGATCTCTTTGGGCGTTCCGAGAGGGATGTCAAACAAATTCGTGCCAGGGCATCCAAACACATTTTCAACTTGACGGGAATTAACTTCTCTGTAGATGCGAATCTCGACGTCGAAAAATACCGCAGCTCTTTGTTGATAAAGGAAGGTAAAGGCAAAAGTGCTACTCCTGTCGCGAAACTTTCTCCATATACCATTGGTAGCAACGTTTCGTGGAAAGTGGACGTTGCAAATGGCTTCCCGTCCATTAAGGAAAAGGATCGTCTGGTCGAAGTCGGATATGTATTCAATGTTCTCAAGCCTTCGGGTATCAAGGTCCATGGTTCCATTGGTGGTAAAGAGGGCAAGAAGATGATGCCTGGCGAATCCTTGTATTTCTGCGATTTTATGATCCGTCCCGGTCGTGGTATGCGCAAGCCTGTTTGGATTCGCGCTCGCTCCGTTACGCCTTCAGAAAAAGTTGATGATTATGAGAGGAAAGCCGAGCTCAAGATTGGTTACATGAGTCTCTTCCAGGACGGAAGGGCTGGTAGTCTTATGGACTACACTGGGACTGCGGAGAGGAGTATCCGCATTGAGCCCGTGACCGTCACCTCAAAGGCCGGAAAGGACGCCAAGAGCAAGGCCGCTGAAGAAAAGTTGACCAAGAAGAAAAAGGCCACCGCTTCATTTGTGGTACACTTTGACCCTACCCCTGTAATGCTGTAAGTGTGTAAACAGGCGATTGTGTTGATAAGTCCTTGTTATTAAAATACAATTTTAAAAAACCAATTTCCTGAAGTTTATTATTATGGGGGGAGGGCAAGCAGAACCATTTTTAGACCTTGGGCGAAGGAAAACGAAAAACGGGAAAAAAAAACAATCCATGGATTTTTTCTCTGCCGAACTACCCGTCCGGGACAGTAGAAAAAAATGCACATCAACAGCATCAACGGATACACGTAATGCACGTAATACACGTAATACACGTAATACACGGAATACGAAAAGCAAAAGCAAGAGGAAAAGGAAAAAGTATAAGGAAAAACTCAAACCAAAAACCATTATCGGGTCGCCAACAACATCTCCTTCGTTTGAATTTATAACACAAAAAAATGATAATGAAGAAGGTAAGATAATAGAGAATGATGGAAAAAAAGAAGAAGAAATAGAATATAATTATTCGTCTTATCGTCCACAATCACTTTCATCAAAAACAAGAAAGGGGGGAAGTTTGGATTCAGTTAGCGGGAATAGTGGAAAAACTAAATCAAAAAAACAACAAAAGAGAGTAGTTAAAAAGACCAACTCTACTATTTCTGGAATACGAGAGGCAACTATGTTTCGTGAACATATTGATACTCGTTTTGTTTCTTCAGGAAATATTCCTACTACCCAAAGTACTGTTCAAACAAAGGGGATTCCTCTCGTAAAAAATGGTAAAGTATTAAAAGGAAATTTTTTGTTGGAAGGTGAACCAGATCACATACTTTCCATTGCGGACTGCGGAAGGTCAGGTGTTATGGGGATCAGTCACACAAAGAAACATGATGTACTCAAGTATACACGAGATAATCTAGTACATCGTAAAAATGAAAATCGAAAGATTCCTCCGCAAGTGTATGTACCTCCTAGTTCTGCTGAGGAAGTTTTAGGGGAAAGTTTACTAGAACGACACTTACGTTCTACTCCTAAAAATTCCGAGGAATATGAAGATGAATATAAAAGTTACGATCACTTTTCACAAGAAGAAGAAGAAGGGTCTATTATGCACATTGAAAAAGACATTTCCGAAATTGCCATTGAGGATATGTGTGTGGATAAATATCCTGCGGAAAAGGTTGATGATCAGGCTGATTCATCTATGGTTTGTGTTAATGAGGGTGCGGGGATATTACCAGATACAAGCGATAGTAGCGAAGATTTTGATTACGTGTACGAAGTGATTCGTAAAAGCAAATTAGGCACAACCGACATTTCTCCGGAAGATCTGGACCGTTACTTAGTTTCCATGAGAGGATTTTCTTCCACTTCTTCAAGTGATGGAAAAGGAAAATCTAAGGGTAGAAATAACACACCATTGGACGGCGTGGTACATTCCAGAGAAATGTGGGATCGTGTCATGGATTACATCAATTTCGGTACCACTTCTTCTGGTATACGGTCTTCGCATCCTTCCGAAAGCGGACATGTAGATGGGGAAATGTCCCCCTCAAAAATGGCTAATAAGGGGAAGTTTTACGAAAACGTCACCATGAAAATGAAGTCATCTATTCCTGGAGGAGGTGATATAGAATCTGTGGATGATATGGAATCTAGAGATTCTAACATTCCCATGGTTTCTCCACTTACATCACTAAATCAAATCTTTGTGCAAGCAAAGAGAACTCCATCGGAAGCGGATGTCATTTCCAAGGCTTATGAGATGGACCAGATTTTATATTTGATAGGTAATGGGGTAACCAATGAAGCACATATATCGCTTAATCCAGGAATGGAAGTGCAATCCATACGTGGAGGGGGTGACGGATATGGTACCATAGATAAGACACTGGAACAAACGGGTCCGGTTATTCACGCAAAGAATAATAATGAAAATCTACCTGATTTGGAAATTACCGAAGAGGATCTTCAATTATTTGGAGACTCTGCAATACCAGTAAAGTCCGCGGTTGTTGTACCGGAACCACTTGGTCTTGATTTAGCAGAAATAGGATATGACGGAGAAGGAGATGTAGTGGAAGATATCGAGGTTATGGGAGGTGAGCAACAACTTTGCAGTCCGATAAAGTCTGATACTGCGGATGTTCCTGTTAATGAACGTATGGGGGACTTGATTTTTGAGATGGTGGCCAAGGAGAAGAACAACAAAAACATCGTTTCGGATGAAGATTTGGCTATTCTTCATAGTGTGACTATGAAGAAAACCATTTTGGATTGGTGGATGTACGATCTTATTGAATGTATACGAAGGCGGCGCAACGAGGTGATCGTAAAAACGGATGGTAGGATAATGCGTGGAAGTACGATATTGGTTGGGACTACAGACTATATGGATGTAATGAATGCGTCAGACCGCGATCTTCATGGTATACTTTCCGCAACAGGGATGGATAAGGCATCATTATTACCACCTTCCGCAAATCGGTTTGGAATTGGCGTAAATGACGTAGTGTGGAAAGAAGAGGATATTTTTTCTGTGGTGTCCCAAATTGTTGAGAAACAACGCACTCGTCATTTTTACCGCAATATAATGGACGACACGCGGAGAGATTATTTTAGGTACAAGAATGCCCTTACGAAAGAGCTTGGATCTCCTTTAGGGGCAGCCCATTGTGCTAGGTATTTACGTGCTCCTGTGGACAGAGAACGTCCTTGTATTTGGGGTAATCAATGTGTTGCGTATCTTGCTTGTCAGTCCGGTGTCTTTTCAGATACTATTGATCGGGTAGCCAATGAGTCTTGTTTTACTTGTCGAGAATTTTACACAGCTGACGAGGAAGTGCTTTTGAATGGCAAACCATGGCCCGAAAAACAACGTTCTTGTCTGCTTTGTTATGCAATAGCTATGAAATTTATGTTCTATTATTATAAGCGGATGGGAAAAGACGCTCCTTATATTCTACAAAACCATTGTAACAAGACAGAAGGCGAGGATTCTTATGCTATCGGAAACTGCTTTCCTATGAAAGAAGAAAATGGCAGAAAAACCGGATTCCTTGCTCCCGTTGTCATGCGATACTTGACATCACTCCGCATATCCAAAACACACGTTATCGTGGGAACATCTGTGGAAACCGTTCCGTGTTTTGTGGAAGTGAATCAGGATTTTTGCTAGGCCTCAACAGCTTTGGAGGGGTTATGACACTCCAGAAACGTCAGACCTCTTCACCATCATCTATATCGAAAAATGTATCAACCACCACCACCACTTCAAATGATCACACACATCACCTAACGAGCCCTTCTCCTGGTGCTATCCAAAGAAAATGGATGGAACGCAAACGTATGGATAATTACCATCGCAATAGACAAGAAATATGTCGTGCTTCCAGGATTGTAAAAAGCATTCCAGATTCGGGGATTTCCGCTCCGAGCGGAAATCCCGAGCTGTCTGCTTTGTTAAAGGTTACCGGATGTCCCACGACACGCATGGGAACAGCAGGACATGTTTTAGGGTTTGATTTTTTTAAGTCAAATATTACGTTGAATCCTCACGCAACGGAAAGAGTAACCTCTTCGATTATGGGCGTTTCTCCTTTGTCACCCGAGGAGGGTGGTGAGAAAATCACCACAGAATCGATAGGAGCCATATCGTTCAACGAAGCAATAATGAATTGTCCTTCTGCACTTCAGTGTTGTACTGCATGCAACCGGACTGACTTTTATGATAAGGCTTCCAACATGGGGTTGTGTTCTTCTTGGGAAATGCCATATCACGCGTTTTCTGGGAGTTCGGAAGGTAGATACGCAAGTGCTCGTCCCGTGATTTGTAGTTCTTACGTGGCCCGCACTCGTGTGAACCCTACGAAAGAATTGGATGCAATGGAAATAGGAGATGCGATGTGTACAAACGGATGTTCATTTGGTTTAACGTACATGGGTTCTATGAAGGTGGACCCGTTGACTACGGTGGTGATGGATGCGATGAACCCGTTGAAGAAAAGGATGGTGCGATATTCAATCGCAAAGCTGTTGAGGCAAAAATTACCCGTTCTTCTGGAGGAACGGTTTGCCACGAGGATGACTATAAGTGACGAGGAGGAATATCAAAATTACCCATGGAAGTATGATTTCTTCCATAAGGTATTTTGCTCTTTTGAGCATACACGGACTTTCCTATGTTCTTTATCGTCCTTATTGGAATCTAATTTGGAAGAGGAATTTGCGGAAGAAGAGGATGAGGGGGAGAAAAAGGAAAATGCGAAAAACGCAAGGTCTGCTTTGATGTATTTGAAGAACAAGCTGATTAGACAATTTGCTTGGCTTGTGAAGACCAAGAAAATGAGTATCAAGGACTTCCGTACATTGGATGAGTATATTCAAATGTGCGGAATGAAAGCAGAAACGATTCATGGTAACTACGCGGATTGTCCCATTTCTGTAAGAGATGTTTACGAGAGGTTACAACGCGTAAGTATAGAGGAGAGAGAAGAAGACTCTTCTGGTACTTATTCCACTACGCGGTACTATGAGACTATTTTTTCGGATAACCCAAAGGACAATGATCATGAATTTAGTTATTTTGATTACATACTACACGGACTTTCTCACGCTACATGGAATGCTTCATGTTACGAATCTGCGGATGTTTTTTCTGTTTTCCGGAAAGCAGAAACGGGGGAAAGTGATGATAAACACGACGCGACTGAGGATCCACCAGAATGGAGAGGTCCTTGGTACAAGAGTACACAATGTTTTGACGAAGATGAAATGGTCTTCTACAATTTGGATTACGGGTATCTAGTGCATGTATATCAATGGGTATGTGACCAGTTATGTATTTTTGATTCGATGGCACCTTCTATTGGATATTCGAAATCTTCAGAATATTCGGGATCTCCGGAATTTCCGGAAATGTATGAACATGTTTTTTCTGAATTTAGCGTGTTATCTACGCTTCTTATCAAGTTGTATTGCGTTAACGATTTGATGCATGCTTTGAATCCTACACGAGATCGAATGATGAGATTGTTGCTCCAACTGTTTGCTGACCAGATGTTGGACTTGTATTCACACTTCTTGTTTTACACAGAAGAAAAGAAAATGGAAAGTCTTTCGGGTATTTCGGGTATTTCGGGTGTTCCTTGGATTCTAGACGATTCTTATCTTTTATTGAGTCCGTTAGAGAGGGAGGAATTCTATGATTTCAAGGAGGGTAAAATCTCTAACTTATTCAGACAAGAATGGAAAGAACGGTGCAATAGACCCAATTCCGGAGATCTTTTACAACGTTCATACGATAAGTTTTATCCTCACGGGAGGAGGTTTGTATGGTCGGGTGATCTTCCCGAACTATCGAATCTTTTGGTGTTTACTGAATTATGGAACAAGGTTAGGCCTAGCGGAGATTCTATTGCTTGCTTTATCATACACATAATCCTTGGAAAAGCTCAACCTCATCGGTGTCAAATACGAAGTCTTGCTACCGTTTTGAAGCAATACGCAAACAAGGAACCTTCTATTGTACTAATGTTAATTGATCTGTTAATGGTTCACGTATTGGGAAATTATCCTGGCGCTACACATAGGCCCTGTTACCGATCCAGGGCTGTACTTAGACAACAATTCTTTGAATTTGCAGTTCGTGATATTAAGGAGATTAAGTCGTGGGTTGATTTACACCAACACTTTGTTTACATTTGTTTGCGTGAACATCTCTACATGCAAATGGAAAAGATATTTTCTTTACGTGGGATGATGGCGGATCTTTCTTGGCAACTAGAAAATGAAGTACATACTAAATATGTCTCCGAAATGTGCCGGGTAATTCTTTCGGATCGTTTGCGGAAAACAACTCCTGAATACCTTGAACAATTTATCGCTACCGATACCGATTTTAGCAATATGCAAGACCTATATAATACGAATACCGCGACTACAGCGAATATGTATGAGGGAATACAGGGTTACATAGAAGAAATGAATGTTAATATGAGAATATGGGAGACGAAACACATTGATTGTATTTCCGAAGATAGGAATTGTTTACCCCTTCCAAGGTTCATGTTTACGCGTGATTACTCTCCGCATGCCCCATCGATAAGGGATATTATATACACCCGTATGTTGGTCGGGTATAGAGAGAGACTTCATATGAAGAAGATAAATGATGAGGATGCCGATAAAATCATCTACACGATGCGTCAAAAGGACATATTTGAGCTTCTTGAGGTTGTTTCTGATGAATCTGGTATCAAATCACGAGAGTATCAGACAAAATCGCGCAAGGGAAACTTTATCGAGATAATTTTGCAATTCATACAAAAATTGATCGTGACACATTGTCCTCATGTTCTTGAATTGGGTATGAAAGAAAGGTTGGACAATGCCCGGATATTGGAAGGATTATCCTTACGCAAAAAGACTATGCTAAATGAAAAGATAAAGAAGATAAATGTGGGGGACGCTGAAGTGAAAACATTGTTAAATCAATTGGAAAGGGCAGAAAAAACGTACCGAGTCTTCAAAAGTCATAGAGAAAGAGTGGAACAAAACATGCTTTCCGATATATCCTCTTACCTTTCGAACGTATATTCAGTTATGGAATGTGATGGAATATTGAGTGGATCACACATCAAAGCCATAAAAGCTATGGCAAAATTTATGGCGCAATCCACGGAGGACGGAGAACAATTGAATTTTTCTTATTTGCTATTACTTGGAGTGAGTATGTCCTCGATCTCTTATCTATATTTCCTGTTGTATGCTTACAATTACCATGACTTGCCCGACAACCGGTTGAAGACCGATGTTATCTACTTATTGAACAAACAATATCAGAAACCCACCCGCAAAAATAAGAAAAAGAAGAAAGCTTCAAATGTAAAGGGAAGGAAACCCAGCAAACGTGCGCGTGTTACTTCCTACAAAAAATCAGAGGAAAAAGGTTATGAGGATAAAATGGATGGAACCCCCACACCCCTCCCATTTTGTTATGGATCACTTTCCGTACCTAGGGAAGATTGGTTTGATATTCGTTTGGTACATTTTGGACAATATGAAACACCAGAGACTACCGTAACATACGGAACATCATTATTTTGTATTGATCCAGAACATATTCAAGAACCTGCCGTTAAGGTACCTTGGGACGAATTGGAAAAACAATTTAAAGAAGTTATGAAAGGTCCCCTTGGGGCAGATGTTGTACAAACACCAGATGTTTCTTGTGATCCTTACTTGTGTTATGATCCTACTCAATGCGATACGTTTTACACTGATGATAATGACGAGTTGGATTCTACCGGAGATGACGGGAAGAGTGAAATAAAATGGAGAAGGGATAGAGTACGTGAGGTTCTTGGTCGAGATCCTACCATTGGAGAAATTGATGTAGTGGTAATAGCCATGTTTTTCCATTTCTTCCTTCATGCAAAGTTTCTCAAAGTGATACCATTGACGAAGGAAATAGCGGATTTACAAGCGCGTGCCATGGTACGACGTTCAAATTTGGTATATTCGGAGCAACCTGTCCCAGAAGACATTGGTATTACTCGATTTTGCGGATGTGGTAGATGGGTAGATCCCATAGTTACGGGACCCAATGACATATCTATGATGTATGCGAATGGGGAAGACTTGGCCGCTTATGACCTCCTCCGCAAATGCAAACGATGTCACAAGGGAGAAACCAGAATGTGCGAAAAGCTGAACGAAATTGACATGATTGGAAAAGTTGTGTGTTTTGGAAGGTCAGCCTTTGTTATTTGTGTTATTTGTGGTTCACGTACCATTTGGAGACGAGAATCCTATTGCGATTTAGGACCCACTTGTGGGTGCCACGCCGCACCCATACGCCCTCCTTCCAAGTTTCCACTTTCCGTGGTCGCGTTGAAGTCTAAACGAAACATGGAACTACGTAGAGCGTTTCTTAACAATGGGGCCCTTATGAATGGGTGGGTAGAATGTTCGTATTGCAAAGAATATATCACTCCGGGTAAAGTACGCTCTTTCATTGTGTGGGATGATACTTCATATTACGAACGCATGCCTTCCGATTTGGATGAATTTGCGGAGGATGATGGAAGGCGAAGAAGGGAGGGAGATGAAGATTTGGAGAGACATTCAAAATATGGACACATCCGAAAATCTATTGTACATTTATGCGAAGACCATGTCAAGTACATACGGTGGAATATGAGAAACGTAAACGCGATTTACACGAAGAGGAAAATGATTCAAGATATAAATACTAAGACTGAACGTGGTATGGAACGTAGGATGAGCGCGCGTTATGCAAAAGCCACATAAAATGGAGAGAGAGGAATATAGATTGAGTGGGGGAAATTGTATTTTCTGTTGGTAACAATTCTTATCTTGCTTCAAATTATAAACACACCATTTTTTACGCAGTACCGTTATTGGTTCTAATGGAGAGAGAAAAACGTCGTATGGGACACAATGAAAAAATTATACTTAACGAAACATTCAAAAATTATAACAGTAGGTATAGATTATCCATAAATAGTATTGCTTTGCGGTATATGAATTTGTATTACCCGGTGATACAAAAAGAGGACAAAAAAGCTTGCGGAAAAGGAGTCTTTGGGAAGCGGAAAAGGGGAAAAGGGGAAACCAAAATAGAAAACGAACGCAAGCGCGAAATTACGGCTTCATTTTATATAAAAATTGACAAAAGTGAAGATGTTGCTCGCGTGTTACGTAATTTTCCGGAAGATAGTAAGGAATATTGCAAATTGAATGGGTTTTATGTTGTGCCATACGAGAGTATCACGGGTGATATTTATAACAAGGGTGATTACGGAATTACACACTGCATGTTCCTCTCTATTTTATCGTATCCTATTTCGGGGAATGATCATTCCCGTATTACTTGATAATATGAAAAATACTAAATATTGTATTGAAATATTTCTTTTTTTACCAAACTTTTACCAAACTTCTACCAAAAAAAGCATAAGTGCAAAATTACAATGGGGGAAAACAGAGTGAAAAAAAAAAGATTGTTTGGCAATCATTCATATCAAAGAAACTTTATCATTATTTAATATATTGCGGAAGTGCTTGGAAATTAAGATTTGGGATTTACATAATTATTTTCCCTTTTCGCAAATAAATACATAAAGATATACGCCGCGATGGTTCATAAAAACTTGATTGCGTTCTTGTTGGGCATTCTTTCCGTATCTGTTGTTTTAGGTTTCCCGTGTTCAGATGATGCGGATTGTATGACTGGACTATCATGCACAGTAAATAATGGCCGATTCGGTGTCAATTCCGGAATATGTGTAGACTGTGAAGGAATAGAAGACGGAAGCGCGCGCAAAGACCGTTGTGGTGTTTGCAATGGAAATGATGACTGTGTGGGGTGTGATAATATCCCAAATTCTGGTTCTGTTGTAGACCAATGCGGAATTTGCGGAGGAGACGACTCTTCTTGTGTTGGATGTGACGGAATTCCAAACTCTGGCGTCGAAGTTGATGAATGCGGGGTTTGTGGAGGAGATGGTTCCCGTTGTGCCGGATGCGACGGAGTTCCGAATTCCGGAGCCGTACTTGACCTTTGCGGAAAGTGTAACGGTAACAATGATTGTTGTCGAAGAAGCGAATACGATAATGGTATTTGTAGCGAACATGGAGCTTGTGATCCCAATATTCCAGGGGACGAAAATACCAGACGGTGTGTTTGTGATATTGGATGGACAGGTCCACTTTGCGATATTGAACAGTATTATTGTACCGATGCTGCAGGAGAATATTCCATGGTAGATTGTGGTGAACACGGTAGTTGTTCCGAGCAACTACGCGGTGGATGTACATGCGATGAAGGATACTTTGGACCCAAATGCGATATGAAGATGTGTGGTGCTCATGCGGTATGGCAACCTTCTCTCCGAAAATGTGTATGTCGCGAAGGGTTCAAAGGAGAAACATGCAACCAGTGTTCCGAGCCTGGGGATCTCCACAACGTCAAGGAAATTATCAACCGAATGTCCAGAAATGTGAATACGAACGGTCCTAACAAACCTAGTATTTTAATTTCTGCCAAGGATGAGGAGAAAACTAATGGGAAACATGCAGAACGAGAGATGTCTTTCGTGTGTGTTTCTCCTTCCATTTACAATCAAAGGTACTACAATAGCATAGAAATTGTAGATAGTAATGCTCCCAAGGGTAAGGCTACCGAAAATGCCAATGTGGAGGGTAAATTGGTCAACTACGAATTGCTAAGCTTCCCTAAGGAAACGCTACACCTCTTATTGAAGGGACGGGATCCATTTTCTCAAGGTCTCCCCAAGGACGAGCTTCCTGTTTTGCCCAACTCTACCCGAAATGGCATTTACTACGATTGCGGATGTTTTGCCTGGACTGTTGAATCCGTTAGGGGTATAAAACCAAGCAAAGAAGATGAGCCTTTTATTCAATCTCGCTCGGCCAACATGCATATATCTTATAATGACCATGACCATGCTTTGGCCGAAAGGGGCGCTTTTATGCATCATCATATTGTTTCCAGGGAATTTGGAAGTTTGATGACCAGGGCAAGCAATGCGTCTATTGCAAACAATACAATTGCCAACAACTTGTTGAATGATTGTTTGGAAGCCCTTTCGGTAGAGGCTACATCCGAAAGCACTCCAGAGCAAATAGGACAACTCATATGCCATGGGATTGACAATATGCAGTTTACCAAAGACTTTTGTGTTGGATTCTATCTAGCTTCTATTAGCTTTTTCATGTTTGCTTTCATGTTTGGTGTGATTATCTTTGTTTTCTACAACTTTTTATTTGGATTTGGGACGGGATTTTCCTTAAGTGGTTCCGCGTTTGACGAGTGATAAATGAACAAAATGTTGTGTTTATAATGGCAATAATTGTGATGAATATATAGAGGAGGTCTCATTAAACAAACAAACAACCAAATAAAATTACCAATCACGTTCCACAATTTACGCAATTTATACAACCCTCCAATTCCAGCAAAGTGCTTATTTAAAAAAACGGAAAAAACGGAAAAAAAAATGAACAAGGAAAAAAATCCCTTCTTTTCCGTCATGTGGTACAAAGACGACGGTATAGGAGCATCTACTTTATCTGGTATATTACAAGAAGCTATGCATATCGGAACGAAATCATATCACAATATTTACGGGGAAAGTAGCGAGAATTCTATTAGAAAATCCACCGAAAGAAATACTATTATCACTAAGAAAGGGTATATTTTTTCCCCTGATCAAAGATACAAAGGCTATCATTTTTACGTGGAAGATAAGACGCACTCTTCCGAAGCATTAACCAGTATGAATGAATCTCCAATGACCCCAATAGAAGATTTGCGGATGGAGGATAAAGAAAAAGAAAGTGAAAATGGTCGATCCATGCATGTATTTTACCGTCAAGAAACCAAACAAGAAAGTGATATGCGGAAGAAAAATCAGGAAAGTAACTCCTACGTAAGCATGTCCATTTCCATGGGTATTGCTTTGTTTTCGTTGTTGGTATTTGCTGCGGCCAAAAATGCAGGGATACACTGGCACTATTCCATAGGCATACCTCTATGTGTATTTGTACTAGGAGAACTTCCGATGGTTTTTTTATTTTTATACCGCATTGTTCATTATAATCTTTGTTTATGCACAAATATGTTCATCAATGTCAATATCATATTGTGTTATAGAATCGCGGATGTTTGTACGGGGTTTTGCGAATCAACAAGGACATGTCTAAACGCGGTGTTCGGATATATGGTTTTTTGTTTTTACTGTTGTTTTAACAACAGTATATGCCGAAATAATGCGATTGTAAGATGGAGAAGAAGAAGAAGACAAGTAAGTAACAGAGAAAATCCAAACCATGTCCACGAGCAGCTCCGTAAAACCAAGTATTTCGAAAAAGGAAAAAAGAAAGGAAAACAAAAAGCAAAATGGCAACGCGTGATTGTTATGGATGCAGGCGTGCTTGGTGATTCTAGTAATAATGAAGAAGTCACCGTGATGCGCGAGATTTTTGTTCCTTCCGGAAAACGTACCCGTGAAAGAGAAGAAGGAGGAAAAGGTGACACATTTTATGATGACGAAGATTGTTTACAAGAAAGCGAAATGATTGAAATGCAAGATCTTTCTCGTAATGTAGATAACAATTGGGAGGAAGAAGATAGTGATTATCACAAAGGAGAAATAGTATGATGTAACCATGTAATTTAAAATTAAACGGATGTAAACACTCATTCACGCGCAAATACAATAAAAAAAAAGAGTGGTTGGTTTAATGCGTGTTTGCTTGGCTTATCCCCTTCTGTAAGGCTCGAGCTCAACTTGAATCTTAAAAGATATGTGCTGGGGCATGCCAGAGGCAACCTTTCTCAAGAAATCGTTTACACCCACGTCATCACCCAAATAATGAACGGGGACGGTGCGTTTCAGCTCTTCTCCGGCTTCCACTGCGCCTGGCCTTACAGATATGTCCCATATCTTGTTTACCGTCAAGTCAAGGCATTGTTCTGATACCCAATTTTCAATGTGTTCATTAGCAATTTCCTTGCTAATCTCGTAATGGTGTGCTCCTGGAATCCAATCAAGATCGCCTTCATAATCAGTACCCTCGGTCTGTTCTCGGATGTATTCGCACAATACGTCGTCAGGTAGAAGAACGGCTTTATTCTTTGGGTCAGCATGGCAGACCTTAAGTGATGCCTGAAGGTCATCGCGAGTGGTATCGGGATGGTCTTGGATTACACGCGAACGGTCAATGTCGTAATTCTTGGCCCACAACGGAATTGGAGAAGACATCTTTTCTCCCGGCTCAAGGCTCAGATGGACAGGTCCTTCCATATGTGCTGGGGAAAGTACTTTGCGGATTGGAGCAAGCATATTGAATTCCATGCTCTTGTTAGGGAGGCTAAATATGAGCGTGTGCGTCACATCACCCATGTTATGGGCTTCACGCAGATAAATGGCCTTGATTAAACGATCCCCTGCAAACTTGGACCCCTGGAACTCGTTCGGCTTGTTTTCAAAATCCTCTCCCCATTCGCTCTTGACTGTCCATTCGGTGCTAGGTGTCTTGTCAAGGGTAAACTTCATGCTACCGGGTAAAATAAAAAAGTTATTCCGATTGTTTATCTCCCGTTGAATCTCAGCGCCCTTGACAATGGGGTCGGTAATGTCTTGCCAACACCCAAGAGGAGCGGAAATATGGACCTTAGAAATACCAGTAGATGGTATTTCGGCAACGGTGGATGTGACATCTTTTTCCGCAAATGAAGGGTATGTCATGGCCGGTGGAGAAGGCATGGGTTCCACGGGCATCGCCGTGACTTGAGGGGTTCCATGCATATAATCCGAGGGTGAACGCCTAGTATCTGTTGACGGGAATCGGTTTGCATCAGAATCCATCATCGTCATAGGTTCTTGATCTTCAAATGTTCGGGATGCGTCGGCCATGGGAGGTGCGTGGCTCATTCGAGAAGCACGAGCGGACCACGGATCCATGCTTTTGTAAGCCATAAAAGACCTATCGAAAGTCCTTCCTGTGGCTTCCATACTTTCTGGGAGACGATACATATCATTCCCGTTAAGACCGGGCGACCAACTTGTATTTGACATGCCGGTAATTACGGTGGTATTTCTGGTTTGTTTTTGAATGAATTGGATCAATCAATCAACTGATTATCTCGATAGTTTTTTCTCCTTTTTTTATACCAAAAGAAAAGAGGAAAGCCTAAACAGATGTTCTAGTATGTGATAATAAGCATTTTAACGGTAAAAAAGTGTGTTTACACGTCTGTTTTTTTTACTTGACAAAAAACCAAAGCTTAAATGGGGCATTATATTTCCGCATTTTCACCCTTTTTTTCCTGCCTTTTCCCTTTCTCTATCGCTTTTTTGTTTTTTGCTTCCTTCTTTTGAAGTATCTTCCGAAGACTTCCGTTTGATTCCGCGGTTTGAAGAATCCGATTCACCATTCTTGTTCTTTTTAGATTTCTTCCCATAACTTTTAGGGGAATAGGAGGGGGAATCTTTAGGAGAATCTTTAGGATTACCCTTAGTACCCTCCTTTTCTTTTTCATCCTCTTTACCACTTTCTGTACCTTTTTTTTCCTTTCCTCCACTTTGCATGGCAGACGTAATCTCTTTCCTTCCTCCTGCTATGCTGATACCAAGACGTTCCTTATTCCTCTTGAGGAAGTTTTCAATTTCTTTTTCCCTATACTCCTCTTCTTGTAATTCGTTATCAAATACGTCTTCTATACCCATCTCATTGGATATAATCCTACCAACCATACGTGAAGGTAAAAGTCCTTTTTCTCCGGCTTTTATGATCAATTCCACATCGGGTATAGGGGCAGAATCCCAAATAATTGTGAGTGGTTTTGGGTCGTCCAATATACCTTTCATATATTCTTTTCTTTGTGACATAACATCTTCAACGATAACATTTTCAACTTCTTCTATGGGAGTAAGCTTAGATCGAGAGAGAATAGTAAATTCTTCCGCCTTGCTCGGGTCAAGAGAAGGGTCCAAATTGGTGTACTTTTCCAAGGCATTTCTAATCAACTCTGGATTAAGGGCCACCTTATAATTGTTCAAAGCGTACGCCAACAATCTGGATACTCTATTGTCATATAAATTCTCCCTCGCGGTAAGTTGCCTCCATTTGGCTTCTTCAAGCTTGTCACGATATGAAATTTCGTCCAAATGATCTTGAATCTCTCGTTCGTATCTCTTTCGCATCTCGATCTCTTTATCTCCAACAAATGGAGCATAAGTGGTTTCGTCAATGTGAATGGGAATGGGTTCAGTTAGTTTTCGGTTGGTTTGTCTTTGTTTCCTACTAAAATTTCCTTCCGCAGATCCACTGTACATCCCGCGGCCAGGCATCAAAAGATTCCGTAACCTCTGTTGCATCGAATTGCGTTCCGTATATGAAGAAAGAGCGGATTTGGGATCATGGAAAGAGGAGGATTTTCCAGCCCCTTCACGGGGCTGAAAAATCTTCCTCGCTTCCATACGTGCTTTCAATTGACCAGCACTCAACCCTCCCACTTCTTCCATGTCCTCTGGGTAATAGGCAGCCATTTCATTGTTATCTTCTTCAAGGGATTTAAGTAATCCCGTAACTTTTCCTCCTTTTTCCCCTTTTTCCCCTTTCCATTCTTTACCAAGACCTTCCTTAGTAAATAGATCTTTAAAAATAGGCATTTCTCTCTTTTGAGCATCGGTGTATCGCTCCATTATCTCTTGCGGAAGGGCACCCTTTATGATTTCTTGCACATATTTCCTAACCATAACTTCTTCGCGGTTTCCAGACATACTTATATCGGTTACCAAATCAGCCACTCCTTGCTTGTCTTCTTTGCCGATTACCTCAAGATATGCATGTTCCACAAAAAGGGATATATTCTTGCGCATTTCTACAAGAGTTCTACGGAAGTTGTCCATATTTCCACGAGAACCCACGGCCGTATTTCTACCTTGCCCTTGAGTACTAACCGAATATAAAGGCACACCAAAAACAGCAGCAATAATCTTGATCTTATGATCCATAATGTTAATCAAATCAGTACGTGTTCTGGTTTCTGGTCCTTTGCCCACAGAGGTGCCCATGGGTACCACATAATGGTTGTCTTGGTAAGAATGTAGACGAGTGATCACCGTTTCGGTATTGTCAAGACCAAGACCCAATCGCCTTTGGGATATGGATTGAGGACATTGATTTCGATCGCGTATTACAGCAGAAGCGGTAGAAGACATTTCTGCATTCATACGAGCTCTTTCGTGATAACCTCTTGATTCTTTCACGTTGAGCTGACCCGTAACCTCAAGGAATAACTCGTGTTCAGTAATATCCGCAGGACCCTTGGCTTTTACTTCATTTTGTGTTACCCATACGGGATGAGACCGCTTATAATCGGCTTCCAGTTCGTTTTGCCACATTTCCTTCATCTCCAAAATCATACTGTATACGGAAGACATGCTGCTGCGGAAGGGGGCAGACATCCCTACAATAGGTTCTTGTCCTGGCCATACAAACACCTTAATATCAGAATCAGGTTCGTTGGTTGTTCCGCCTTTGTCGGTCTTCCCACCAGGCCCGACACCAAGTGATCTCGAAGAATGCAAAACAAAACCATATTCGATCCTTCCGTCGTCCCCCATTTTACCAACAAAATATCCGTATGGAGCTTCTATAATCTCTATACGCACATCTGAAGGATTCATGGGATTCACACGGCGACGAAATGCAATCATGCCGTACATATCACGGTACGCTTCGGCCTTTTCCATCAAAGATTCTATCCATTCGATTTCAGCACCATGACTTATGGGTTTCTCATCTTTTGTGATTCGTGCCACTGCCCCATTCTTTCCGATAGGCCCGTTGGTGTTGTATTTGTCAGTCCTTTTGCGTGCTTTGCCTTTGCCCTTGGATGGATACTTTCTATTTGCTTTATTTTTGCCGCGTGACCATCTACTATATTGAGAGGTATCCAACGATGGGTCAGATTTTTGGCTGTATGGTCCCAACCTTATGCTAAACCCTCCCGCAAAACCCGTGTTAATTTTTTCTCGAAAAGCCGCTTTGGTAACAGGATTGTTGTGGAATTCGGTAAAGTATCGCATATAGAGGGCAGGGTTTAGTGGTGTCCACGCACGTATATCCGAAGTCACGCCCGCTATTCTTCCGGAATCGGGTATCAACCCACCGCCTGCGGAAATGCTGGGATTAGATGACCCAAAAGCGTCTCCCAAAATTCGTTGCCATGACATTTTTTCCCTCTGTCCTTACGGAATCCGCAACTGTGGCGTTTTATCCCCTCTCTATTTAGGTGTGTTCTATGTTCTATAAGTGAATACGTGAAATAATGGTATACATAGTGTCGGATATTTGAAAAAAAAATAGAAAAGTGCTAAAACCGCGGAAAGTTTGATCCGTTTTATGAATAAAACTTTAAGGGAGATTCTACCACACGCTTCAATTCCTTGTCATTACGGAAGCGTATAAAGCAATTCCTAACACAGCTGTTGTGTCTATGTCGAGGACATAAATAAATGATTTGACTCCGCAAAGTAGCAGGAGATCTCCGCAAGTCTTCTGCACAAGGATAACCGGGAGGCTGTGTCCAATTCTGGGGAAATACTCCATTTGCAACCTTTTCTCGGTTCCTCGCAATATCGGCCACCACAAACGCTCCGTGGGTAACCGTTTGGGTACAAGGTGTTTCATCACACTTTCTGTAAGATTCATACCCAAATACAACGACCATAAACTTCATCTTTGATTTTTTTTGTACATATGTTCCATCGCGAAGTTTCTGTGGCGGACGGTACCCGGTTTCGTTTTGCTCACGTTCAAATTTTCTTCTATCCCATTCGTGCATGATTCTATGCAATCCTTTTCTCTCCCGCGCTTCTTCAATACGTTTGTCGAAATCTGGAATTTGTTTGCGGAGATTGTCTTCAAATCTTTTTTCAAATTCTACTTGTCTTCTAGTCTCTGTGTTCAACCGCATCAAACGCGTCCATTCGGTCAATTCTTCCACTGAGACAGGTTCATCTTTTTCCTCCTCCTCGCCCGCAACGAGGTGAAACTCAAGTCCTACCTCTTTAGATGTCTCTGCAGCTACAGTTTTTTCCTCACGTTTCTTAATCACCAAACCCTTTTTGCGTCGCGGCATATTGTATGGATGTGTTCGCATAGGTATGGTCAAGATTGATTAAAAATGAGGAATAAATGCAGAAAAAAAAAGGTTCGAAAAATTGCATTTTTAAAGTCATATTTTTAAAAGTTGCGCCGCGTTTAAGTTAAATAAAAATTGCATTTTGCGATACATAATAAATGATTCACTATCCAGCAAAATTATTTAATGCGCAGCTGCGCACCCAGGGGTGAAACTTTTATTTTGCTGGATAGTGAATCATTTATTATGTCAGCAAATATCAAAATCGATGTAAATCCGCACTTTTCTTGTCTTTCCATTTTGCTGGCATAGGGAAAAATAAAAAAAAAGTGCGGAAGTGTTTTTGTTTGCTTGTAGGGATCGAAATGACAATACCAATTCAAAATTCATCCATTTTGGGGCAAAATATTTGGATTACGCTACTGCTGGGGACATGTTCCGTAGTTTCGTATTGGTGACGTGGAGGTTCTATGGTAGTGACTCTTGTTCTATGTTCTTCCTTTTCCGTAGGCCTTTCCAAGTGGAAATGATAATCCTCAAGTATATGTGGATAGATCATACGACAGAGCTTGATAACGCAAACGCACAAGTTTTGTGCCATGGTGCTATACTTACCATGGTCCCCAAACGAAGAGGATTTACCGAGCAATTTTAGGAAATCTTCGTAATACATTCCTCCGTCAACATAATTGCTTTCTCGGTAAACATGGTGGTTTGCATATAACGTATCCATCACATTGCGGAAGTGAGGGAGCTCGGCATATCCATTTTCCTGTTCTCCTTCTTCACCCACAAACGCAAATTCACTTTCTCTTTCCTCTGTTTCGCGTACCTCCTCATCGTCCGAACTTACATAATAGGAATCTTGTATCTTTTGATCAGTTAATTCTTTCCGCAAATTACTGAACGCGTTATGTACCAATACGTGTGATATCATTTCTTCTTGGATATGGTTCATAACGGCTTTTAACCACGTGGATAATCCAATCAAACTATCCGCTCCTTCACATTCAAAAGCGGTGAAGTCTCTTGGGTTCCACAAGAAACTAGAACACATGTTTAAAAGTATGACAGGACATTGAGTGAAAAAGACTTTGCATGATCTCTCAAAACTTCGGTGCATGTACGCCGCAAATGATCCCATGACAACCGTCGTGTTGAGATCATAATCGAATCCAATAGACAATTGAGGAGACGGAAAATCAGGAGAATAAGATGTTGGTAGATGATACAGGTCTCCTTCTATTTCTGTATCATCCTCTTCCGCAATACTTATAGTCCTATCGCTCCTTCCCAATAAATCATTTAATTCTTTTCGAGTAGGCAATTGATTTATACGCGAAGAGCCGGGGTCTTCAGAAAGCATTTCAGAGCTGTTCTCTGATTCCCCCTCACTTTCGTAATGTCCATCCAACCGGGCATGAACTTTCTTCATCGCTTTTAGGAATCCACTACTATTACATAAACGTAATGTAACGTAATCGGGAAAGAAAAACGCGTTTACATCCAGATGATGACTGATACTTTTCATAAAGTAGTCCAAAACCTTGATGATAGTAATCCGGACCACCTTGGCAATACCTCTAGGACATTGCCATTTTACGGAAAAGGCATCATTCAGAAATCTAAATTCTGGATATGTGGTATATAAAAACTTGCGTGTATCTGCTCGCGTTTGTTCTTGGAAAATGTCCCCCATAGTGATACCCAACCCGTTAAAATCGGAAACGTGCGCGTGAGATTGGCTTTTGTTATGTCTAGTCCGTGCTCCCCCTTTATCTGTAAATCCCATATGATGTGTAGAAGCAAACCGTCGAGCCGATTCATTGTAATCTTGAGCGGTTTGTAAATCTATCAATTGTCGCAAAGAAGTAAACCCATAAGTAAATCGTTGTGGTATAGATGGTCCTATTTCCCTATCACTACTACCGCAGCCATCACCACAAAACGGATACACTTCTTCCGCACCGCCCGTTTCCAATTGTAATGGATTGGTGGTGTTGATCTCGTATATATATTTTGCCAATCTCAAAAGAGATTCATTGCATGACGTTTTTATATCCCCTCCCATTCCTTGTGCTGTTGAACTAGAATAGGTATTGTGTCCAAATTGTTTAGGCACACTTTCCGCAATATGTATGCCATTGTACCGCGCAAATTCTTTCATAATTCCATAGGTTGTGGTATCCCTGAGTATTTTTTCCAACCGGTCCACGTCCGTATGGCGTATTTTTGATACAATAACCGAAGGATTCAAGTTACAATTGCGGATAGAACATATATTCAATAGCATATCCGCTTCGCTAGGCATCAAATACATAGAATACATGGGATCCCTAAGATTTCTGTATATGAATTGATTTCTCTGTCCGTTGGAGTAATCGTAGCACCATTGTAGTAGACATTGAATCGTGGCCACTTCCACCTCTAACATTTCCCTCTTCGTGTTTGTCGCCATACCATCTTTTGCGCGTTCTAAGGAAAGATAATGAGAAAGTTTTCTATTCTTGTAATCATCCGCAATTTTTTGGTCCGCAATGGATATATTCCTCCACCGTTTGGTACTTGAAGGTTTTCTATGTTCTCCACGTTCTATGCGTTCGTAATAATACCGTTCCATTTGTTTCAAACAATCCCATGACTTTACATCTTGTTCAATACGAGATAACAAGCAATGAGTTTCCGTAAGAAATAACTTATTGGCGTAAGTAATAGAACGTATTGAACATATCGAACCCACACCCTTTACAGACGTTCCTGGTTCTTGTATAATACTACAAGTGGTTGTGAGACACGGTAGGAAAGCATCCCGTATTTTTCCATCAAAAAATTCGGAGGAAGAAAGTAAATAATTGGCCAACATCTCGTTGCATACATCTGCTTCCGAATAGGACTTTCCAATATTCTTGTAAACACGCTTATCTTGTTGCAAATACTTGCTAAAATAATCCATGTCCTCTGGACGAGCATTTTTTGCGCCACTAGACCGGTCATCCTTTTGTTGATTCACGTGATGGTCACTTGGATCCATTCCTTCTACATCTTCCGAATTTTCTGAATCATCATAGTCTTTGCGACGATTTCCGCCGTCACAACCATCGTCATCCGAAGAGCATGAACTTTCTGATGCCATAACCATGCCTTTGTTAAGTGTTTGCCTCACCATTCTTGGATCGTCATCTCCATATTCAAGAACGGCTTTATTCTTTTTTTGTTGATCTTTTGAGAGAGGGCCATTCGGCCTTTTACCACCGCCCCTGTGATCTTCTTTTTCCGTAATGGAATCGAAAGTATGTTTTTCCATTTCTATTCTTTTGCGTATCTTGGCATTGATACGTTGTTTCCTTGTAATCCACGTCTGTATGCGCTTTCTACCCTCTTCAAAAGACCTTTTTTTTCCGTGCCTGTCCCCATAATTACCACCATCAATGACCGTATCGAATATCCTTTGAGAAAGAGAATTTTTCATAACTCGTGACCCACACAGGGACGCAATTGCGTCCCTTGTGTTGGTCCCGAGATATTTAGAATAAACCATAGAAGGATCGATAATAGATAACTTGGGAGATACCTTTGCGCCATGATTATATCCCAATCCATTACCACTATTATAGACATCATTATATCCCTTCCCCGGAGTGTGAGTAGAATTCAAATTTCTGCTGACGACGGAAGACAGAACACACGAAGAGATGATGGAACATCGTGCTTTCAATAAATTCAAGTATTCCCACAAATCCTCACTCGGACTCAAATCATTCCATCTCCAATATAACATGCTAGTGGCGACACGTATTTGGTTTACATCATATGTGAGAATAGATTTACCCGATTCGATATGTTGTGTAGAATCTGAATAGAGCGTCCTAGAATCAAACAATTGCGGAAAGTGATAAATATTCATTCTTTGTTGATGAGGCCATTCAGTTAGTAAATTAATCAAACATGTAAGTTTAAGTTCCAAACTCCACAAACTTGTTACCATTCTAAGTGGATTACTTCCTTTACCACTGGGCGAAAACGTTTCCGCAGAACCACCAAAAGAAGAAGAAGAAGAAGATTGCCCTTCTACGTTAATTTCTTTAGATATTTTGCGAAAGGCATTCCCCATTTTACGATCCATCAACCGTGTGTGTATAAATCCCTCGTTTTGAATTATATCATATCTCCAACGAGGAAGCAAACAAAAATCTGCCAGAGCATCGTTGTATTTCTTTGATATACTGCACGCCCATCGCTTCTGTTGAACTTGCTCCAAAATCTCTTCCATCAAAGGAACAAAATCCCTCTCAAAATTGTATGGAAGAATGCCATCAGTTGGAATAGAAGAAGTGCTAATCTTTGTAAACAACTCCGCAAGCCATCTTTCGCAGGCAATCAAAAGATGGCGTACGTAAAGACACATATATCTCATTGGTCTAGGAATTGCCAAATCCTTTAGTGTTTTCCATGTATACAAATCATCGTGCGCATAATTACCATCTAATAGTATAGATGGGTCTTTGCTCAATATTGTATATCTTTTTTCTCCTTCCTTGTCATTGACATCAATATCACATTCAATAACAATTTTCTCTTCTTCAGAAGAAAGGACGCCCAAATCTTCGCTTTCGTTATCCATACTAGGATCTGCGGATGAGAAAAGACCCAGTAAACGTTCATCTATTTCATCCCCATCATCATCATCATCATCACTCCCTCCGTAAGTTACCGATACGGCTGCATCATCTAGACCCAATCCATGTCCTACGTCTTCCGGAAATTGATCTTCCGTAGTTAGTGGAAGGGTAGGTGTTTCATTATAATGGAAAGAATTCCTAAATGTATCTTCACATTCCACTATAAATCCAGGGGCAACGTCAAATAGACCACTCCCAAACATCCTTCGCGGTGTATGTGTGTATTTGACACGTAAAAATTCAATCCGTTGTTTCTATGGATATCTACACGCCAAACGTTATTGTAAACGCAAAACTGAAAACGAGTAGTTTATCACTGCCGATTTTTCTATTCCGGCACGGTTCCCTATACGTGAAAAACAGAACACACAAATCCCTTTGTTCCTTTTCCTAATTTACTTTTTGGTCTTTCTCGTCTATCGGATTCTGGATAACGTAAAGTATGGATTTAATACGTAATTTCAATTTTGAAGACCGTGAAAGGCAATTGGGAAATGATGAAATAGAAGAAGATTTTTTGGATTATTACCAAGGAGAAAGTGTTCAGGCGGACGAAGAAGCAGGATTTAATGAAGAAGATGAAGCAACGTGTGTTCCAAGAGAGACATTTGAATCCATTGCGGAAGGTGGAGGAGGTGGAGGAATACCTCCGCAAGAATTGCAAGCTTCCCCACCACCTCCGCAAGACCAAGTTGTTTATTCAAGGGTAAATTTTGGTGATATGGTGGAGCGTATGCAAACGGGCGCATATTCAATGAAAAGACAACAACAGCGAGAAAAAGCACGTGCGAGGAAACGGCGTAGGAAAAATAATTCCGCAAATTCTACAAGGGGTAGTTCAAGGCGAGGAAGTAGTCGGGGAGCGATAAGTAGCATTTGCGAATCGAGTGAATCGGTAGATATAGACGGTACTGTCAGAGGAAGAAGAAACAGAAGAAGTGTTCCAATGAATAGAGGTGATGATAGCGAAGTGGCTGGTGACGGAGAAGATAGAACAAAGGATATGAGCGAAGAGGAAATGGTTAAACACATGATTGATAATGACAAGAAAAAACTCCGGAGGGCTTTGCGATCCAAACAACATTGTTTTGGGTGTAGATATTGTTTTAATGATAAGAATCGTGTGAGTCGGGAACACTTGGACAGGATACAAAATTTTTATGCGGATAACGAGGGACAAATGAGTGATCGAGCTCTTGGGGCCGGTATACACGAAATATATGAAGATATCAGAAAGCGTTCTTTGGACCAGGGTATAGAACTTCCTGAATGGGATATAGATACAATTGTAGAACATTTCAAATATCATGTCATCGATGTTCCTGCCATAATCAACCGAATGATCCGTTCGTTTTACTTTACTTTTGACACAATGCAAAATAGCTTTTTCGATCTGAAACAAGTCACGCGAACGGTGCCTTTACCAGGAACGAATGATCCCGCCACAGGGAAGCCCATTGAAGCAACGTTTACCGTTACTGAAAAGGTTCCTAATACGAGAAATATACGATGTGCAGATGCTATTGCAAAAACCATTGTAAGCTTTGCGCGCATCGGAGTAGCAGACCTAGCTCCGGAGAGGAAGCGTACACAAGTGAAAAATGCAACACCCTCGTTTATTTCACCCAACGCTGTGCGTTTGCGATTAGAATCTTGATTATTATTACCGTAAAAAAAAGTTTACCAAAATCCATTATAACCTTCAAATTTATTAAAAACATTTAGGTTTGTAATATCAACCCATATCATTCAAACATGTGGTAAAAGCAAAAGAAAAAAGAAAAAAAAATTAGACAGAATACATTTCAAGTAAATATGAAACCCTTATGATAATTTGAATAGCTTTTACGGATATGGATTCATTCGAGTGGGCAACCCTGTTCCTGTATTTAGTGGCATGGTGGGTACCAATCATCGTAGGATTGTATACAAGAACCATGTCTAGTATTTCATCAACGATGAGTATGCAAAAGCGTTATAAAGATTTCAAGACGACCTTACCCAAGCTCGTTCCGTCTTGGGCCTTTGGTCCTATTTGGAGCATTCTGTATACCATGATTGCCATTTCCTCTTGGATATACCTAAATTACTCGGATACAAAAACCCATGGTCACCACGAATACTATGACGCTGTAAATGGTTTATTGTTGGCAAATTACGTATTGAATGTTTCTTGGACAGCAATATTCTTCGGATTCAACCTGTATTGGTTGGGTACAATAACGGGATTCTTCATTTTCGCAAGCGCCGCTGCAATTGCAGCAATTTATTTCATCCATAGTGGAATATCCGCAATCATTATTGCCGGTTTCGTGCTATTCATTTTTTATGTATTGTATTCATTGTACGCATTCATATTGGCATTTGATATATCATGGAACTATTACAGAGATAATGGAAATGGTGAAAATTATATGAATCCTACGGGAAAAAATGATACGGCTACAAATCAAATCACGGCACGTAATCCTCGATCAATGCGAAGGACTAACTACCGCAGAAATCGATTTATGTAGAATAAAAGTGTAAAAAAATACAATTTTAAATTTTGCGATTTTTATCATAACTTCCATTTTTTTCTCGTGATCCTCCTCCGCAAAACCCATTCATATTTGGGACGGTAAATATGCCGCGCAAGAAGAAGGGTTACCTGAAGAAAATCAAAGAGCAAAACAAGTATCTTGACACAGAACTCGCATCCGACGGAAAGAAAGATTTTTTTTTTGCGATAGAAAGTCCTTATTGTTTATTTTGTAAAAGTATTTATTGTATTTCGGATTTGCGCCATTGTATATGCGAATATAATATTTGCGAAGAATGTGCGGAAGACGAGAGCCTTGCAATCATCATGTATGGTTGTTTTTGTCAATATTGCGGAAAGTTTAAAGTTGGGCTTATGTAATATAAATTAAATTTTCTCGTATCATTTACTTGCGGAAATGAGGAAATACTAGTTACTACAACTTTTTTTTTGTATGTGGATGGAAAAAAGGTGGAAAAAAAAGAGTTAGTATGAGATACATACAATTATTTAATAATCCATAATCTACAAATAGCTACTAGGAGGACTTTTGTATCAAAGAGAACCCAAACGAGCCATTTTTTGGCGGTGACCCAAACGGAAAGAGAAAAAAAAACCCCTGGAATATTAAAATTACAAATAAAAAAAAATGGCAACTGGTGGACCCGCATTTGGACAAATGAGAGGCCTTATGGTCTCGGAAGATCGTCTTCTTTCTAGAACTGAACCTACGGTAGGTAAAATAGGAAGAGAGAGAATATGGGGAGCTATGACACCCAATTTTTACGGAGGAACAAAGCGTACTTTTGATGGCAATGACATGGTGAGTTCTCTTGTAAAGATGGCTCGTGGTGCTACCGTAGATGGTCCAGAGGCCAGAATACAACCTTCGGAATTGGAAAACGAAACTGTTCGCATCCGAAGACATTTGGCTTTGAATCCTGATTTGCCTACTTCTGGCAACAACTTGCAATATTTTCCTGTATGGGTACGTTCCGCCATAGATCCTTACGTGGGAGATAGTCGTGTTCCTAGCGATGAAGACTACATGCGTAGTCTTTTGGTGGAAGATAAATATGGAAGGCGTACCCGAGGTGATCCCAACAGTATGAGCGTAGGTGGACGCGCCAGAAAAGGCATGAGAGTGGACTACAAGTATCATCATGCAACCGTAGCCACGCTTAACCACATGCTCCAAAGTCGTGAGATGAAGGAAGATGATACAGATCAAGAATTTGAGGAAGTGCTTCGCGATTGGAAATTGGATGGTGTTGTCAATAATCAAACCACCAATATGAACCTTTACGGAGAAGATATCGGTACGGGAGAAGACAGTGACGCTTCTGTCGAGATAAAGGGACCGTCTCATATTATTAACTACTGGGGTAATCCTGCGGTCAAGGGTAAGCGATTGTACTTTATTGTCAAGCGCGTAGATAGAAGCAAGCTTCCTCCTCGTTATCTTCCCGGATTGAACGACGATAGGTTGAGTATTGAGGGAGACTTTGCTACTTCTGGATACAAATCCATTGGTACCGCACAAGCGAAGCGAGATGGACTCGTAGATCGTCCATTCCAGATTATACCTTACGTTGGTTACGAAGCTCCTCCGGATAGGGAACTTGCTTACATTGACAGCTATGGTATACCAAGGGAAGGAACCTATATTTACATCGGATTGGTGGAAACCGGAAGCAGCCGTATTATCAACCACGAGTACAAAATGCAAGCACCATACAATGACAGGTCCGCCAACCAACTTCCCAGGATAATGATCCATTTTGGTCTGAGATAGACGTTTTTGTCTTTTGTCTTTTTCCTTTTTGTATCCTTAATTTCGAACACGCGAAAATAAATCAACAATTATCTTTTTACATGTTACATGTTCCTTTGTATTGCATGTATACGATCCGAAAAAAGGGCGTAAAAAAGGGTTTTTTTTAATTTGGTTGTAATATAATAGTGAGCATTTATATTCTTATCTTTTAATTCAAGAGTGGTATTTCGAGGCCTTTCTATCATTTCTAGCAAGTCCTTTACATTAGACCCAAGGTTTCCAAAAAAAGAAACACCAAAAACAAATTTACACTGTTTTTACACATTGGGTTTTTTTTTCTCTCCTGGAACAAAATACATAAAAAAAACTATCCTATAAGGAAAGCATTAACCGATCAAAAGAAACAAGATGAGTAGACATATGGGAATGGGAAGCTTGAGCAGACGCTCTCAAGTAAGAACAAATGGACCTCAAATGGCAAATGCCACCATTGAGGTGTACCAAGAACACCGCGCCGTCAAGAGATCTAGGGATTCTGAACATTTCCCAGGAGATATCAATGAGGAAACAATGCGTGTTGACGAAAATGACATCCTCTTCACATTTATTAGGGAAGACCATCGTGTGGCTACGCGCGACACGTACGAGTATGGCTCCCACGTAGGTATGCCTGTTTTCTCTTGCCTGAACGGCATTGATATGGATCGCTACGAGTTTATGAAAAGCGCAAAAGTAGTGGGTGTGGCTAAATCACACACTGTCAACGACGACAAAGGCCCCAGTGGAGTAACAGAATTCGCGGCTTTCATTGGCGGAACATTCACAATTATCAATAATGGGACCAAACTCATCCCTATGCAAACCGAGATCATGGTAATGATCTATGATAAGCTCAACAACCCTGGAATGTTCAAGAAACTCTTTGAGGAATACGACTACGCAGGATATCGTGGAGGAGAAGATATCCGCATTCTTGGTGTCGTAGAGCCTTATGAGAAGAGCCAATCCCTCGTTGATACAATCCGAAGGTTCGGAAAGGCAAAAGATTATATTGTTGAAGCCGACGAAAACCTTCGCGGGGAAGCCGGTCAACCAAAATTTGGTATTGCCGAAAAGGTAGAAGTCATGGAAGATGGACTTGCGGATTTGCTTGTTCTTGGCGCAGCCATTTTTGCAACGACATTTACTGGTGCTACAGGAATAACCGCTGATCCTGGTGGTCAACGCGCAGCTGCCATAGCCGACTTTACCACTTATGTCAGAAATCAATTAATAGCCGCAGACGTAGCAGCAGGTGTAGCTGGGGTAGGGGGCGACGCGCCAAGGAGGTTTAAAAACGCTCTGGTGGACTTTCGGAAAGTACTGAAAGGAACCATAACCGCCGCCGAAGAACCTCTCAGGCATGGCTTATATCGTGCCATCACTATGAAGAACACATCGGAAAGATTTGCGAATCAAACGGATATTGATACTCCTGGTTTTGATGCTACAATCCATGGAATAGCCGTCAATTCTCAACTAGGTTTGCGAAAGTTGTATTCTGGTCTCAAGGGTGCAGTCATGTGGGAACGCGAATGGATTATTGGAAAGTCCACCAAGACCGCCGCGCCAGGAGATGCTCTTGATCTCATCATCCGCAGATGATCATGAAGAAAAAGTCCTTTTCCCTTTTTCACCTTTTCACCTCTTCCCCTTTTCCCCTTTTCCCCTTTTTTCCGTGTTCAGTTTTTCTTTTGCGGAAAGAAGAGAAGAGATGAAGAAAGAGGGAAAAAAAATTGTTTGCTTGGTATTAATATAAAAAATATCCGTTTGTCTTTTATTAGTAGTTGCAGTCAGCGAAATAGATAGATAGGTAGATAGAAAAATAGATAACAAAGATGTTATCTGGTGGTTCTTCCACTGGTGGTCAGTTTGGTACTTCCGAAAATGGAAGGCAACATCCTTCTCTACGATTTATAGATAAATACATGATTGGGTCTACGGTCAATTTTGCACGCAGAGCAACTCTTCAACCCAACTTGATAAAAGAAACCGTGATTCCTTCCGCAGGTATTACGGGAGTAGGTCTTTCCATGAATGTCCAATCCATCGCTTTGACAAAAAGAGCGGTGGATGAAGACGTGAATTTTGCTCGCGATGATGCATTGAAAGGTAGTGATCCAAGGGAGAACAAGGCAAATCTGACCATTGCTTCCATGGTCGCGGGGTTGGTGGATGGAAGGGCAAATGGTGGATTTGTACCCATCACCGCACCACAACCTCTTACAACGACACTGGACCCGAATCTTTCCCGTTTCGACCCACTCATGATGTATGGAAGGACTATCTTCATCGGCGATGATGGAGCACGCGATGTTCTTTACAAAAAAAAAGATGGAAAAATGACGATGTACAAATCCAGCAAACAAGACCGGGTTTTTGTGGGACGCTTGTTGATCGCTACGGAAGATTATGGTATTTGGGCTCTTGAACACAAGGTTTGGCGTGAAATTGGAAAAAAATCGATACCCAGTTCGAAATCGATGTCAATTTCGAATGTATTGGCCATTCCATGGGTATCCGAGACTACCCCTCATAGGTTGGAAAATGAAGAAATCATCGAGAATGATTTATTATGGGCCGATGAGGAGAAAGCTCCCATAACTCTGAAACCAACCATGACGATCGGGTATTCTAAAGGTGATTCAAAAAGTGATACCGATAAAAATGCCACAGAAATGAGTTTGTTTTTGCATGAAGGTGAGATCAACAGCATTTTAGGAAAGGCACATAAACGCAACCTTGATGCCATTCGTCAATTCCAAAGTGCACGTGATAAGGATGGATCACAAAATGTGAAAGCTATTCGTGTTTACCGTTTGGGTGATGTGGTAAACGAGAAATATTCTACGGAAAAAGCTGTAAGCGTAGGACTTGAAAAATATTTCAAGCAAGATGTCATTGGTGCTTTTGGATACGGGGACACTGCCAAATCATTTTCCGCAAAAGATATTTCGGATAAGGCTAACCACATTCTCACTATTCGAGAATTGGGCACTTCAAAAATGAAGAAGAGAGGGGGGGGCAAGATTGGTCTTATTCAAGATGAACGATCAAATATACATCATGAATCTACCATTCCGGTGGTGGGTAAAACCGTTGCTTTGTATGAAGCAAACGTTGAGAAGTTTTTATATCCTGCTTCCCGAAATCGTTTTGATAACATACAATTTTTCGATGATAAAAAAAAGAAAACCACAACAAAGTTAACAGGGCTTGTGGTTGGAATACATCCGTTGGTATTGACTCTACCTACCATGTTTAGACCTCATATATCGATAGGAGATGACCTCACGAATAGTAGCCCGGCTTGTGTTGGGGCAGAATACTTTGACTTACCCAACACTAAATATCGGTTTTCCATTTCCTTTCTTCCAGAATTATTGAATGCCTCTGGAGACGATAGGCAGGAAGCAAATGGAATACGTGATCTCTCTAAACTTGCTAAAAAAGTCGAGGGAAATGAAACGGGGGATGAATACATGATCTCGGTCACCTTTGACAGCGTCAGTGAATTGGTACAAAACACCGCATTTGTGAATGAAAAGTTCACCAAAGAAGGAGATCTTACGTTTGATGATTTACAATCGAAAAAACACCCTTTTGCTAGTAAAAAAGGAAAGGGTATTTGGGAGGATAGTGCTAGTGGGAACTCACCCGAAGGTGAATATAGTTATAATGATGGAAAATGGAAACAAAGAACTTATCACGGAGCACAAGTCCTAAGCGAAGTTATGAAAGATTTGTTTCTTTCCATTAAGGATGTGGGCATAATCTTCGATAAGAGACTTGACCCTCCCATGCGAGATGGAACATCCTTTTTGAAAATGCAAACAAAAGACGGAACTACCATTTTAGTAGATGGTATTAGAAAAGCATCGGAAATAACCCAAGTCAATTACCTACAAAAAAAAGATGCTACCGAGGAATCAGGGTTCTATTTCTCAACCGAAACAGACGCTACTAAGGAGTACCAATTGGAGGAAACCATCATCGATGTTCGAGTGGACATAACCGACTTTATTACGCATATTATAAACAAAGAAAATGATTGGAAAACGAATGTGGAAACAAGTCTCGATTATTTGAAAGTATTTGTGCGTATGCTTTCAGCCCTTTGTGCTTTGGAATACGATGTGAACATTTTTCGAGAAGGAGATGATATACCCACGGGAGGAAAAGATATTACCGTTGAATTTTTAACACGAGGCAACCCAAAAGATGAATTCAAACCTATGGATAAATCCCGAATAAATGCGACTGTCTTTGGAACCACACCTGCGGAAGGAATTGCACTTCTTTGTCACTTGGTCAAAGAGACGGCCGTTCTCTTGGGAAAATATGCTGTTGTCAATAATCCTGGTGAAAGTGAATTTATTACAAATTCTGTCAACGAAGTTGTGGGTATGATGGAACCCGCCACTGCCAATCATCGAGGCATTTCTCCGTTCCTATACCGCTACATCGAACTTGCTGGATCTTTCCCCATACTAACCACGTTGGATTTCATGCTCAACGAACTTTCGCGGAAAAAAGTGTTTACAGATTTGGAGGCAGATAAAAAGTTAGAGAGAAAAAAACCCTATGGATATTATCAGAATGAGAAAATATCTCCTATATATCCCATTCCTATATTGGACAACAAAGAGGGAGGACAATTGATTACGCAAAATTTATTTAGTGAATACGGTGGGAAATACGAATCTCTGGATACCATCAGCAAATCAACGAAGTCAACACCATATTTGGATATTGAAGATGTAAAATTATACAAAGAACTTGTGCGTGGAGGACCGCCTTTTGCATTACGCGTATCAAGAGCCTTTTCATCCCATCGATTGCATCTGAAAAACCTTCCCGGAAACAGTAGCTTTGCGGAAAAGTCTTATACCGCCGAATATCCCCCACCTATTTCCCAAGGTTACGCTTCTCGTGTGGGGTTGAGTCGTTTCAAAGACCTTCCGAGAAATGAACAATTGTTGGCTGATTTGGAAACCTTGTACGATCCTGGGTATACCATGTCCATCATCCTTCGTCCCGACTTGTGTGGGTTCTTTGCAGTTTCTTGTTGCAGGGAAGGGGACTTGTCCAAAACGCTAGGAATATCAGAACATTCCGATGATTTCAAAAAAGCCTATGAAAATTTCATGACAACCCCCCTTGCGGGAAAACGTGTCGAGAACAAAAAGGCCGAAAAAATATTCCAAGACGATGTTTATAAGGATATCTTAGAATCTATTACAAGCGAATACGGCACGCGTATTTACTTGAGGAAACGTCATGTGGATGCATGGTTGGATAAAGCGATTGAAAAGTCTTCCGAAAAGGCCAAGGAAGACTATAAAAATGATGGGAAGATTACTCTAAACATGGTACCACTATTCGAGTTGAACCATGCCGGGTTCCGCCAAGGCACTCCATTCCAAAGCAAAGAAGGTGGTAATGCAGAATCAAGAGACTTTGATTTTGTCGAACGTGCACGAACGTTTAATGCTGAAGAAGCGATGAAATGTACTTTGACAAAACATAGCGATGATTCGTATTCCCTCGATGCGGTTATCTTTTGGCCCATGACCCAATACTACGGCCGAAAAACAAAGGATTTAGCGGATCAGAAAGACATCAAAGAAAACGCAAACTGGGACAAATCGGTCAATATTACCTCGGCCACCCGGTTTGCTTCTATCCTTAATATGGCCATGATGGAAGCACCCACCGTCCGGTTGGTTGTGTTTCCTGACTACAAAGATATGGCAAAATTGGATGAATTGAACGCGGATTTCGAAGAGCTTCAATACACCATAGAAGATATAGACATAAAGGTAGAGGAAAAAAAGATGGTTGATTACTACCGCATGGGGCTTTGGAACGAAAAGGAATTAAATAACGCCAATGAAGACTTGGCCGACAAAGGAGCACATGTACTCTCCTTTTCATGCGCCAAGATGAGTGGAACGCCTATCGATACGTATGGTCGTATGTCATACTTTTACCGTCCCATAGAGGCAAGAAATCACACATTTGATGTAAGTGATTTTGAACAGACAAATCGAGAAACCGCTTTAGGATCGGATGGGCCCCGCGGCAACCAAAATGTGCTTGAATGGTTTGAAAGAATTAAGGATGGGACTTTGGTAGTGGAAGGGAAAGATCTAAAAGTTTACCAACAAGCTCCTTCGGCCTTTGCTTCAAAGCTTTTCTACGATTCCTTCCAAACCATAGGTCTTACCTTTACCGTGGACGACCCCATAGCTATCCTTCGGACGTTTATCAATGTGGGGATTGAAAATTTTTTCCCCAAGACACCCAAGGATAGACAAATCATGGATTCTATCCGCAATCCGCTCAAAATGGCGATTACCGGGGCTCCATCCGGAACGAAAACTTCAACGAAGTCTTCCGGAACATCTACGGCAACTACGACACCAAAACCTGCAAAAGCAACCACTGCGCCTAAAACTCCACAGAAGGCTTCCGGAACATCTAAGGTAACTACGGGATCAACACCTGCAAAACCAACCGCTGCGCCTACAACTCCAAAGAAGGCTTCCGGAACATCTACGGCAACTACGACACCTGGAAAAACATCTACGACTACAACTCCACAGAAGACTGGAAAAACATCTCAGATACCTACGACATCAACACCTAAAAAACAAACCAAAACTCCAGACGTAAGAAAAACAAATGTCGAAAATTTGATCAAACGTTTAAAGGAATACATCCAAATTGGAAATGAAGTGGTAAATGTTTTAGGTGCTGCCCCCATAGATTGGGTAGATTTAAAAGAGAAAGTTGAAAAAGAAAAAAAGACTTGGGAAGATCCTTCTCCGGCGACAAAAGGTGACATAAAATTTATCGAGACAAATAACCCAGAACTTCACAAAAAATTTAAAGAAGAAGAGGGTAAAGCTTTACCATTGCATAACAAAATTTCTGGACTCTTCGAAGCACGTTTCGGTGGGAATAACCGTAAAACCGTTATTAACGCCTTGGAAGTGTACATTTCAACCGAAACTGCCATCGAAAATGCAAATGATTATGTTCAAAAGGCGAGGGAGTTGAGTGATAGTATCGATACAAACGATCCCAACGCACAAGACAAAAAAGACGAGGAACAAAATGCTTATTTGGTGTTTGAAAATTCAAAAAACGAAGTCGAACAAAAATTCAACATATTGCCTAAGACTTATACGTCCAAGGAGAATAAGTTGGTAAATTACGGTGAAAAGTTTAAAAAATCTGCAACTTGGATAGAATATCAGAATAATGTCAGAATTGTCAATGACGTGCGTACGACTATTGATAATCAATGGACTGCTTATCTTGCTAGTGCTGGTGGTGCCGGTGCCGGTGCTGGTCCAGGTGCCGGTGCTGGTCCAGGTGCTCCCGTTGTCCCTCCTCCCGGTGTTCTTCGGCCCGAGCGTGTCAATTACTTGTCCAATGCGGGGACGTATTCTATCATGACTCCGGTGGTTCTTGCGGGAGAAAAGAAATTACGTGTTTCTGTGGGGATGCTTGGACCAGGGGAATTCTCTTCTTGGGGGCCTACGCCATACTTTTCCGCAAGGCTGCTTTTCAGGCCCGGAGGTGTCACCACCAATCCGAAATCCATAATCGAGGTACGAGGGGCCAAGGCAATGGGTATAAAGTCGTATCGTATGGGTGAAAGTAACTTGGCTTCTGGTCAACTTTCCGTACCCTTGGCAACATTTGCAATGGTATTGGATTCAACCGGGAAAACCCTAAAATGGTCCCCTTCTGTTGTGGGAAAAGAAGGAATTGGATTATCTCTAACTGATAACATACCATTACAAGGAACACTTTCCGCAATTGTTAATACGGCCGGGTTAACTAATCCTGTGACCTTGAACATTCCGTACAACTTTTTACAAGGGATACCTAAAGGGTCCGTCCTTTCGGGTACTAAGATATCCACCATAGCGGGTGTTTATTCCAGCATTGGAGACCCATACTTGGGTACAGGATTCCCACTTGCGGAATTACACGTGTCCGGAATATTGAATTCTAAATATGGCGTTCAATTGGACACCCTTGTATTTGGATTCTTGTCCAACCTGGGCATTTTAAAGAAACACACTACATAGACACATGCACCACAAATGTATTGTTTTTTTACATATAAAGAAAAGAAGAAATTCCAACAAAATGATTCATTTTATGCATGGAAATTACACAAAAGAGGGTGTGAGAATACAGTGTGATTTCAGGTTCTTGCCCAAGAAGGAGCACGACCGTCCAATCCCACTTGTTTTGAGGCAGCAGAACGGTATCTCATTGATGGATTACCATCAATTTTGGCATCCGTTTTCACTTTTCCCTGGAAAGATTCCAAAAGGCTTGATCCTTTATCTTTGACCTTCCTTAATCCGCGTCCACCAACTTCCTTGATTTGTTCCAAGCGACCAGTATCACTGTAGTATATAGCAAATCCGGTAAAGATAGATACAATAGAATGTAAAATGAATACAGCTCCAAACCAGGCAATCAAGACCAGCTCATTGAATTCCGTATCACATATTTCGTCTTCTCTTGGGGTAAAACTTCCGGTATCCAACCAACATTGCCAGAATAAACGGAAGTAGAAAAGGGCAGCAGCACAATTGAAAACTGTGGCAACAATACCAATAAGAGCCATCCATATGGCGGGGGCTTGGAGCGGGTGTGTTCTCAAACCAAAGAACGGTATCATGGTTGATGTGATTGCTATTCCGAATAGTTGCGGTCCATACCACAAAGTATTTGACCATACTATACTTGGGCTACCAAAAAGATCGGTGTCTTCAATCCAAAATACAAGATAAAAAGTCAACATCGAAATCCATACAAGTGCTATTATAAAAAACAGAGGTATGTTAAGCCAACCTCTCTTTGAGAACGCTTGCATCTCTATTATAGCAGTCAAGCTACTCTCTTCCATACTTTCACTGGACGATCCGTTTCCCATTTTTGTTGTGCTTTATTTCCGCAATTTTTGGTCCTGGATGCTAAGAATTGTGTATATTCTTTTTATGGAACAGTGGTGTTACTTATTACCAAATATACTTAAAAAAAAGATATTCAAATCGAAACCAAACCAAACTAGGAGAGTTTATCGATTTTTTCTTTTTTTAAATCCCTTAAAAAAGAACTTTCCTCTTTGCTTCACTTTCTGTTTGATATGACATTTGACTTTTACCTATATATCATGTATGGGAATAATTTTTTTAAAACTATCATGCGTAAAGGCAAATTTAATTGTTATAAAATTGCGGAAATAATAAAGAGGCGAAAAATACATTAATCAACTCATGACAAAGTGGGGGTAAAAGGAACACAATCGCGCATTCCTATCCACTCTTGAGAATGAAATTCTTCGTAAGGAACAGATTGAAGGTCCGAGGAAAATGATGTGCTTTGTCCGCCCAAAAGACCAACCATCTCTTGTTCTCCTCCCTCGATTTCATCCGAATGGTCTGGTATATCTTGGGATACCATAAGATCAACTTGAGCGAGAATATCTTCATTTTGATGACTAGAAACATCTCCGCAAGCCGAATTGCCCAATCCGTGGCTTTCCAATCCGTAATTTGCCATTACTTCCTGGTATATTTGACTCATCGATCTGAATTGAACCATCATCTTATCTTGGTTCTTGCGGATAGAATCAAGTTCCCGTTTCAAAGAATCAACGGCGTATGAGGTAGAGGATTCCTTGAACTTTTGCGTAAGCTCCAAAAAACACAAGATCTTCTCGTAGTAAGCCAGAGGAAGCAAGCTTCGAGGGTCCACACCAGGGAAGTACGTCTGCGGATTGGAAATCTTTTGTTTCATCATCTCGGTGGCCCTGTATACAATAGAGTACCAATAGGAGAAGGGCGAAAAGCTCTGGATAGCGTCGAAAGAAAGCACATCGCTAAATCCGCAATGGCTCATAACTAGAGGTAGTAGCCATATGGGTATGATCCTCCCGGTACGTTTGGGAAACTGGATAGAAGTCGTCTGAGCGGTTTGCTTGACCGCGTAGGTAATACTCAACATGGAAGTCGAAATTAGAGGAGAATCTTTGCGAAAGGTTCCCAATCCCCTACACATGAAATCGCTATCTAATTTGCGAACTGAAAAGGCCGATATATGTGCACTACCTTTGCAAGCACCGTCCGAAAGGCTTTGTCGTGCCAATTCCAACTCTTCGTCAGTGTCAAAGTGGCGCTTGACCAACATAATGTCTCGGGTTCCAATGGCAAATTCATCTTCCTCTTCGCCTTCCCGAAATCGCTTCTTTCTTTTCTTTCGGGATTCGCCCAAGGTTTCCTTTCCTTCCAATATGTCCTTTTCAAGATTCATCATTGCACGTTGAGAAAATTGATATTTGGCCGCATCTCTATCGCTTTCGCGAAGTTCGCTGAGTTCCAAAGCAGCCATATCACTATAAGAAATTCCACTACCACTCTCTTGTTCCCGCAAGATGTTTTGCGTATCTTCGTACTGGCTAGTACGGGCACGTTTGGTAGATGACCTTCCTCGGCGTCTAGGATTATCACAGATACGGTCACAAGTCGGAGTGTCAATCTTCCCGTAAAAGGTCTTTGATATTGGAAATATCCTTTGCATGTCCCCTACGGTATGGGACCCGCAGATCATAAAACAAACCTTTTTCATCGCCTCGTAAATGGAAGGACAAAGACCAGAAAGGCAAAGGTCGTCGGCAGAATATCCGTAAACGGCATCAATCATACTAATTTCAGAAAGACGTGCTTTCCAATCCCGCAAAAGGGTAGCATACATATTGTAATGCGTATTCCCTCCAATGCCCTCCATTTTTTCCTCCATTCCCACACCCCCAACATTGTCTTGGACTCCAGAGAAAAACTTCTTAGCGTCGCCTTTGTCGTGAAAATATCGGCGAGAGGAAATGTGAATCAACGGGTAAAAGTTCGCTCTAAGGAAACAGTTTTCGGGTATATCCACGGCACCCATTTGTCGGATCATACTGTTTTCCCTGGGAAGCGGAACACCGCAATCGATGGCCGCACCGGTAAGGCAGACTGATAAATCCGCTTCTAATCTATGCACTTCCGCAATGCGGATTTCTTTCTCCTTAGATACCACCAAACCGCTTTCATTCATCTCAAAGTCTTCCTCTTCCTCCAGGCGTTCCTTCCTTTTATCCAGTACCGACATATTCTTCGAGATAGGTACCTCCGCTGGGAATACTACGGCATCAGAAAGACCATATGCGGAATGCCCAATTTCCTCAATTTCATTGCCTTCTAAAAATGATTCGTAGGTAGGCCCAACATCAATACCAAGGCCTGGTCCAAACAATGGTACCAAGGGCGCAGGATGTACAACATGTTCCGCAGGTTCCTCAGGTTCCTCAGGTTCTATTGGATTATCCTCCTTTGGGGTTTGGGAAGCCGATGATGAGAGTGATGATTGCGGAGATCGGACCATTGGAGAAATGGAAAGGGAATAAACCAAGATATCGGTCGATGTGGTTTGAGGTCTGGCATCAAACATCAGAAAGAAAGCACATATTTCTCGTGCAAGGGATTCAGTTTCAAATCCGCGTGCAATGGCCTTGGCACACTTTCCGTTTTTCTTCAATCTAAGGGCGTGATTCCGCAAGCTTACCAGACTGACATATCGTTGCTTCTCCCAATTATTGGTCGGTATGTAATTTTCGCACTTCTTGTCATATTCCGTAAAGGTATCAAGTAGTTTCCATTGTTGGTATATTGCCACATGGCTCGACTTTGGTGTTCCGCCTTTTAAGTATCCAAAGTAAACGGAGTTAGTGACCTTGTTTGTGAGCATAGAAAGAGTTCCTCCTTTGTACTTGTAGTCTCCTTTCCTCTGAAGTGCATATTGATAATCATTCTTGTGTATCCATACCCTCCCATCTCTAGGTTCGGTAAATTGATCTTGAGTTTCCTCAATACTGTTCGCTCTTCCTAAGGCATCTGACAAAGACTTCTCGTCGATAAATGCGCGAGAATCGATAGAATCGCAATGAGGGAATCCAATGGAGAAATTGCCTTCGACACAAACACGAATAAGGATGTTCTTTCGTATAGCAATTACCGCATGGGTAATGGTTTTCGAATAGGACTTCTTCGTTCCGCCTATGGTGACGCTGTTGGTAAATTGCTCGATAAAATTTCGAGTGGCCGGACGGGGTACAACCAACGCCGCAGAACGGCTGGTTATCTCATCAGCAACAGTGCCAGTGCCATGGGTATCCGCATCCATCCCGTAACCAGCCGGAGATGCCATCGACGGGGAGGGAAGTAAAAAAAGTGATGGAAGTGAAGAAAAAAATGCAATTTTTTTTCCCACTTTTATCGCGTTCTGATTGGTTGATGAAAAATTGTTTTGCCCGTATAGAAAAAAACCTCAATTTTTGCCCGTATAGGAAAAAATATGATTTTGCCCGTATAGAAAAATGTAATTTTTGCCCGTATATAAAAAAATGTGATTTTTATTTGAAGCAACGAAAGAGTTTCGTTTTCCTTTATACCTATCTAATATTGGGATTGCGGGATAGGTACCCGTACGGACCAGTCATGTCTGCTACTAGAAAGAGATCTAGGAAACAAAGAAAGGTAATACGTCGTGTATCCAACCAATTGCGGAAGTGTAGATCCATGAAACAATCCAGGAAAGAGAAAAATGATAGAATGCTCCTTGTCCGCAAATTGAGATCCCGTGGTGATTGTTTACTGCCTTCTCTGCAAGGGTTGATCAATTTGGATAGGCGCGAACATGTCGTAAATCTGAAAGATGGTGTAAGCAGTTGCATTTATATGGAATCCAAGAACTTTCGCAAACTGGAAGATTGGATATTGGAGAAAGCTGCTGATGGAGCCGAAGAAGGAGGGTATGCCATTGAATTGCTCAAGCTCATTGGCGAAGAAACGGACCAAGCAATATCCATGTATAGAAATGACGCGGCTACTGGGTGGTCAAAATACTGGAACACAAAAGACGACCTAAAGAAAGTCAAAAAGCAAATGAAGAAAACCATTAAAGATATGGAAATATCTGAGAGGATTCACCATTCCCATTTGGACAACATACGTGCCCGATATGCCTTACAAAGGACCGATGTAACTGATAACCAATGAATAAATGAGACTACATTGGAGGGGTTCCTCCAGTAATATTATATTTTTAATATACACTTCTACTTATATAATTTGAGAGATATATATACAGTTCAAGAGCGAATCAAGACACATAAAAAGATTTAATGTTGCGAAGACGGTACGATACCCCTACGCAACCGTTCCCAGTACAAATCCGTCCCGGGGTAGGCGAAAACAAAGCCGATATTCCCTTAAGTACAAAAGAAGACAAAGAATCCAAGGCACTGACATTTATATTGAATGCTACTAGAAACCTATTCATAGGACTTGTTGTGGGTGTTTCATTGTGTTCATTTTCCGTTAGAGCAGAGGGATTGTTTACAACCCCCGGGTCGTCTGCGGGTGGCGTAATAAGTGGTGTTGCAACAGGTGTTGCCATTACACTTATCACAGTATCTGCACTTGTCCATGCGTACATGGTGTATAGACATAACCGGTTGTTAGGTTTCAGTAGTATGTGGTGGTACGTAATACCTATTGGAGCAACTTTACTCATTTGCGTGCCTATCATTGTATATTTGGCATATTTGTATTAAAATTAAAAATGCAATTTTTTGTAATTTTGGCGGGCTTTTCAGCACCTTTTACGCTTTTTTTTTATATTTTTTTCTTCCCTTTTTTTTGCTCCTCACGTGTGCTCACTCTTACTCTGCAGCTGCGGCGGTTCCTGTGACATCCTCCGGTTAGAGGTTAGATTTTTTTTGTGAGACCCATCCGCAATTCTTATCCGGAAAAGAATGTCATACAAGGCACGATACAAGCGTATACAGGAAAGAGGAAAAAAAAGAGAGGAAAAGGGAAAAAACGTTGAAGGAAACGACGGTGAGGACAACCCTTCTCCAAAACCAAAACGTAGGAGTGCACGTATCTCAGAACGGGATTATAAGAGAAGAAGAAAAACCGAAATTGATACACCAAATGCCCGGGACACAAAAACCAATATTGGAGTGACCGAAACACCGATAGTTTATAGTTCTGGTGGTGTTACAAGTATCACAAAAACCGATATCCCAGAGATGTGTGCAAGTGATGCTTTATGCCGACGATACGTGGTTTTATCACAAAAGGAAAGGCACAAAAAGGGAAAAAAATCTCTTTGTCGATTGACTGTGCAGAAAATATTTCATAGAGAATATGAACCCTTTTCTTCATTTCTCCGGAATCTTTCTGATGATTTGATGAAACTATCAGAAACATTCATAATGGGGAAAGAGAAAGGGCCATTGGAAGGAAAAGCCGCGTGTGTCATCAAAGAAAGAGAGGAACATATCAGTACATGTTTCGGGTATTGGAACGTAGAGAATATGAATTATGAACGAATGCAAGAGAGCGGCAATGCCTCCTCCGCTACGGCGGAGGCATTGCAGCACTCCTTGCATTCTACTGTAGTGACAACACCTCCACGCATTCAACGGGGTCTTCGTTTTCGTTCCTACAATACGTCTGCGGAAGGGAGAAGACAAAGAATTGCAACATTTTCGGAAGAGATGTTATTGGCCGAAGACATGCGGGTGTATAGAATCAAGATTGCTTGGCATCCCATGTCTATATCTGGTAGATATTATTACAGCAGAAGGAATTGGTTTATATTTGAGGAAGATTGGAATCTTTTGAAAAAGCGAGGTGTATTTGAGGGAAAGGATCTCATTTCTCCTTCTGATATCAAAATGTATCACTCTCATAGATCTGAGGAAGGTATGAAAACAATCCTATCCATTGCCATGATGAAGGAATTGGGAAAGTTCCTGTTTCAAACTTCCAATGACGATTGGTATGCTCCACATTGCCGAGTATGTTTTCGATCTTTCTTGTGTCCTCGGTTCAAAGAGATGATGATGCCTTTGTGCAAACGATGCTTCCGCGACTTGGTGTGTGAAGAAGCGGACCGCAGAGAGGAACAACTTCAAAGCGAATTTTCTGGTTATTGTGCTATGTTATCCAATGAGGAAGCACACGAAAAATTCAAGCAAGAATTCGCCTTTTACAGACAAACTTTGTGGAAGAAACATGAGGAAGAAAAGGAAAAAGCAACTGTTGCAGATATATTAGCAACGACTTGTGGTTATTCCGAGTAATTTGCGGAAGGGAATATTGCGGAATGAATGTTTATAAAAAAAGAGAGTTTTTTTTGTTTTTACAATATTATATTAGTACCGTGTATAAGAATCTTGATAACGCGGGTGAGTGATGGAAGAACGGAATGAAAGTGAAGGAGAGTGGGAGAAAAAGAAGATAGAAGAATGGGAGAAGGAAATCAATGATATTTCCGTTAATATTTCCGTTATAGAAGAAGATATTATTCCAGAAAGTGCTGTTATGGTCTACTTAGTTGCACTGGACCATGGGGACTTTGAGTATTATGAATTCAATCCTTTCATCACGCAAGCATTTAACGATGATACTACAGATAACATCCTGTTCTATTCGGAAAGCTTCATTGCATACGATAATGAAAAGAATGATATTATCAAAGGAAAAACTTATCTCCTGGAACGATGGAAAAAAGAATTCAAAATAATGAACCATGGGAAAATGCCACCACCTGGAAATGGTAAAGGGAAACTCGCCTGGCCAATGAGTACCAACCGCGTTCACAAAAAAAACCTTTTTTTCGAGAACATAGAAAATCCTATTTCGGGGATGCTGGTATGGTTAATAGATTTGGAAGTCATTATTTTGTCTAGCTATCATCGAGATGTAGTCCTTGCATTATATTCCACTCATAAGGGTAAAATGGAACACATTATTCGTGACATAAATGTGATAAACGAAAAGTTTATCACCATTAAGCTTTTATGGAACTACGTCGGTGATGCTTTGGACGCTCGGCCTTTCATGTTGGAATACCTAAAAAGAGAAAAGGAATACCTAAAAAGAGAAAATGATCCCAAATACAAGCCCATACTGGATATCATCGAAAATGTGAAAAAGCTCTTTGATAAAGAAGAACTCGATGAAACGAATGAGTTGATTAATAGTTATTTTGAATCTCATTACTACGCGCGTATGGGTAACCGTCCAAGAGATAAACTTGAACGAGATGAAAAAGAAACAAGTCTAATGAATCGAATTAAAGAAATGGTGATTGATGGAAGGGAATTGTTGAAATGGTTTATCACCACCAAGGAATTCAAGAAGGTGATTGACCTTAAAGAATATTTAATTATGGTGACGAAATTTGGCAACAAAGTGAAGAAAAAATTTAAAAAGTTTATAAATCTTGACCCAGAGGATGCATGGAAAGAATGGAATAGCAAGAGTTTAAGCAAAAAAATTGTCGACTTTGCCATGGAAATCACCGATATGCCTACCAAAGGAAGGGATTGGTTTACGTTGAAACGAATTATGAAACTTGTCGAGGAAACTGGAATCAGAAACGTTGTGCTTTCCGTTGGATCTGGGCATATAGAAAGTATAAGAGATGTAGCAATTGACTTGGAATTAGATGAGTGGACATTTGCGGATGCAGATCTGTTGACCAAATATGGAGATTTTGGGTTTGTTGAAGATTTCAACATTTCTCAGGTCAAAGAAATATTCGAATATTTCAAGGAACACCTACTCCTTGAGCCCCTTGCCTTAGGAAAATCATCTTCAAAAAAAGTAGACGAAGTGGAAGAAGATGAGGAGTATTGGTAAATACAAAGTTTTTGGAGAATTGATTATCCGTACACCGTGTGAACATAATGATGTGATATAAACGTGAGAGTAGCAATAAACAATAAAATTACAAAAAATGCAACGGCCATCGTCCCAATAGCAAAGGCCATAATCACACAATAGCGAGGACACCAATGCATGCGGAAAAAGTAATCCAAAAAGGGTAGGCCTTGAGGATTAGTCCAATTAATGTATATGTAGTAATTGGGGTCGACGGAAGGTCCATGGGGCAAAGACACGGTAGCACTGTATCCCATAGATCGAAGCTTTGAAGCAATCACACATAAAATGGTATATTGCTTTGCCAGCTTACCATTATCTGCAAATCCGATGCTTGTGTGAGTTTTAGCTTCTATGGAAACGAAGGCTTTTACATCTTCTCCTTCGGGACCTACTTCTTCTACTTCTTGTGAAGATGATTTTCCATGCAATTCATCTACGGATGTGGTTGCGGTAGAGTGACTTTCCGTATTACTTTGAAGAAATATATGGTCGTCTTTTGAACTATTCAACAAAGTGGATTTTAACCAACTAGACCATTCCGTATGTCGATATTCATAGGATGTTTTTTGTTGACGAACCGCCGCGTCTACCAACAGGCTATTGATGTAATTGATTTCATCACGCAAGTTTGTACTAACCTCCTCACGAAATCTGTTCGAATTACTCAACTTCACGCTTGCTGTCATACTCAACAATTCGTCGGCAGTGTGTAATTTAGAGTATTTTCTCCTTTGATATAATGGTATGACGGTATCTCCTCTTTCGGGATCTTTTGTAATTCCGTTAGTCCCGGAATATACAATAGAAGAAGGACTTGGATCCATATGATCTCCGCCATCGTCGGTACTTTCGCTTCCGGAAGATACATGAAAATACCGCGGTTTTTTTGATGATTCTACTCCCATGTCGTGTTATTTTTTTTCTTTTCGCGCTATTTGGTCGGAAGGCGAAAATTGTATCTATGGAAGAATGGGTAGATAAGGAATAATTTTTTTTTAAAGAAATAAAAAAAATTACAATACATCCTCTGTTTACCAATAATCATTTTCATTAACTTCCGTAGCTGCGGAAATGGTCTTGGCGGTTACCATATCCTTTATTACCGGAATCTCGTATTCTTTCTCTTCCTTACGTTCTATTCCTTCTTGGGTTAGGTCTCTTCTGCCTTTTGTATAATCAATAACCTTTTTGGCCTTGCTTGATGATTCAAGTTTTTCAATAGCGTCAATGATTTCACTTATTTGTTCTCGGTCTGTGATGCCCATATCCACTAAATCGGAGGGGCTTATAATAAGAAGACCCCTCCCTTCGATTTCCTCTTCTTTGA
>Ga0180433_10001020_pt1 | contig 47329 bp, 40 predicted proteins | sample SS_ome_8_FD_132980 | JGI IMG/M metagenome (GOLD analysis project Ga0180433, IMG submission 132980) | Hypersaline lake sediment archaeal communities from the Salton Sea, California, USA - SS_1_D_1 metaG | ecosystem: Environmental > Aquatic > Non-marine Saline and Alkaline > Hypersaline >...
GTTATGGGGGACGCTCCATAAGGTACCACCCTATATTACTGAATCCGTTGGATATAAAAAAAATATTCTAGATTACCCCTCTCTGAAATATTCCCATTTAATACACCACCGCAATCCTGCAGACGTAACTCCCTATATAGAGTTAGTTCTGACGAGGCAAGACAAGGGAAGCTTGCATTCTGGTAGTAAGCCACGTACATAAATACGGGATTCTCTACTAGGGTGGTACCTTATGGGATGTCCCCATATTAATTATTCGTATCTGAGTGATACAATAGGATCCATTCTGGCTGCTTTTTGAGCCGGAATTATCCCGAATACAATCCCCACAGATACGGATACGAAAAGCCCGAGGGCAATTGACCAGGGTGTTACAGAGGCAGGTAAAGGGGTAGCAATCCTCACAATAAAAGCAATGATAAACCCTATTATCAGACCGGAAGCCCCACCCACTCCCGTCAAAATAATGGATTCAATAAGAAACTGGTTCTGGATGTCCGAAGAACGCGCACCGATCGCTTTACGGATCCCTATCTCACGGGTCCTCTCCTTGACCGTAACCAGCATGATATTCATAACACCAATCCCACCGACCAATAATCCGATTGAGGATATTACGATCATGACAATGTAAGCGGCTCCTGTTAACTGGTTATACAGATCAAGCATGGTCTCCTGTCCGTAAAGAGCAAAGTCATTGGGCTTTCCCACCGGAATTCTCCTTCTTCCACGAAGGACATTGATGATCTGTTCTGTGGCCTCTTCCAAATATTCGTGTTTTGTAGGAACCGCCACGATTTCAATATTACTCAAATCATAAGAAAAATGCTTTATGGCTGTTGTCAGAGGAATCACAATAATGTTATCCCTGCTCTGGCCGAACATAGCACCTCTTCTTTCCATCTCTCCGATGACCGTGAATCGCTTGGCTCCTATCCTTATCTCTTTTCCTATAGGATCCGTATGGGGGAAAAGAGTCTCTCTGAGGTCTGCCCCGAGGACGCACACCTTGGTGCGGTGGTTGATATCAGCCTCTGAAATAAAACGTCCTCTGCTCGGGAGATAAACAGAAATGACTTTGGGAAAATCTTCATTCATGCCTATAATGATGGTATCTGAAGATTCTGTATTCTGGTATTTAATGGGGTTGCTTTCAAATAAGGAAACCGTTAGATCAACAGCCACCGCCTTGACCAAGGAACACTGGTTCTTTATAGCTTCGGCATCATCAAAAGTAAGGTCTTCTCTCTGCCTTTCCTCTTCTGACATATTCCCAATATTGATACCTGGTTGATATTTACTGATCATGATGACATCAGGACCAACTGATTCCAGCTCACTGAGAAATGTTTTGTTCAGCCCCTGCACCACAGAGACCATGGCGATTACAGTCATGACTCCGATCATGATTCCCAGTAATGTGAGAAAAGACCTGAGTTTATGGGACTTTATGGAATCCAGAGACATTTCGAAAACATCCTTGAAAATTCCTGTTTTCATAGGCCTGTCCTTAATGCTTCAATGGGATCGAGCTTGGAGGCTTTATTGGCAGGATAGATGCCAAAAAAGATCCCTATAGACGCGGATACCACAATAGCAATGACAATAGATGCAGGATCTACAGCCGAAGGAAGTGAAGTGGCAGAGGATATGATTTTTGCTAGGATAAAACCGAGAATAATCCCTATGGTGCCTCCTATTGAAGAGAGCGTGGCCGCTTCTATAAGGAATTGGAAAAGTATGTCTATTCGCCTCGCTCCAACTGCCATTCTGATCCCTATTTCATTTATCCTTTCCGTGACAGAGACCAACATGATGTTCATAACCACAATTCCCCCGACCAAGAGCGCTAAGGAAGAAATAGCGATCATAGCAAAATAAATTCCAGTAGTGGCGCTCTTATAAATCTGAATGAACTGATCCGAGGTCTGGAACGAAAAGTCATCAGGCTCGTCAAAAGGGATGTGTCTTTTGGTCCTTAGAATGGTCCTCACTTCCTCCTGGGCAAGCTTCATTTGTTCCTGGGATTTTGTATGGACATTTATACTGATGGTTCTTCTTGATCCGTACATCTTCTGGAAAGTGGTGATGGGAATCCGAACATAGCTGTCCTGGCTCATCCCGAGGATTTTCCCTTTTGCTTTGGCAGCCCCAATAATCCTGAAATGGTGATTTCCAACTTTTATCCACCTTCCTATGGGATTTAGATGGGGAAACAGCCTATCTGAAACATCGGCTCCGATCACGCATACCGGATGAGAGTGGTCTTCCATTTCCTTCAGCATGTGATGTCCGAATTCGAGTTCTTCCACGCTCCCTATCAAATGATCGATATGGGTCACTCCTCTTATTGAAACATCTCTTAAAGATTGATCCCTGAATTTAACGGTACGGCTGGTGCTCACGGATGCACCGACCAGTTCACAGTATTCACACCGCTCACGGATAAGCCTCATATCATTGAGGGTCAGGTTCTTTCTTTTGAGCTGTTCCCTGTATTCCTGAAGGGAAGTCCCTATGAATGAAAACTTTGAAACAGAAAAATCATTAGCACCATAAAAAGACATCCTTTCATAAACATAATCATTAAGCCCCTGTATGATCGAGACAACCGCAATTATAGTGAGAACACCGATTATGATTCCCAAGAGAGTCAGAAATGTCCTCATTTTATTAGCCCACAGAGAGCTAACGGACATTAAAACGGATTCTCCTACATTGACTCTTGCCATTTTTCTATGAATAATCCTGTCTCAAAAAATTCATGTTGTATTCTACAATATTTCTACGTAATGAAAAAGAAAAGGTTCAAATCGGATAAGAGTCTGTGATATGATTTGAGCCGCCGCGGGTCAAAATACAAAAAGGAGAAAATCCATGAAACATTCCCAGACAATAAGCTGTGTTTTTGAAAAACCCGGAAAAGAAAACACACAAAAAACCTTAGAAACCGCAGCTCAAAAAGCTGAAGAAGGAAATGTTGAAAATATCCTTATCGCTTCCTGTTCCGGAAGGACGGGCTTGATGGCGGTTCCTTATTTTAAGGACAGAAATCTGGTGGTTGTCACCCATGCTGCAGGATTTTTAAAACCAGACCATCAGCAGTTTGATAACAAAAACAAAATAAAGCTGGAAGAGTCAGGAGTGAAAATCCTCACATGCCAGCATGCCCTGGGAGGTGTGGGAAGAGCTGTGAGAAAAAAGCTGGGAACCTATCAACTGGAAGAGATCATTGCCTACACATTAAGGCTGTTCGGTGAGGGGACCAAGGTGGCGGTCGAAATCGCCCTGATGGCTGCTGATGCCGGGCTTGTCTCCACCCAACAAGAATGCATTTCAATAGGCGGAACTTCTGAAGGGGCGGACACAGCTCTACTTTTAAAGCCAGCTCATGCCCAAAATTTTTTTGATCTGAAAATCATGGAAATCTTAGCCAAACCTCGCCTCAATTGACTGGGAGGAAAGAAGAGGCTTTGTCCAAAGCGGATTCCAGTTTGTCTTTTTCCTCCCCCACCAGCTCAACCAGAGAAGGACGGCCTCATCCTTTAACCTTCATAACAGAAGATATCTCGGATATGAGCTCCCGCATATCAAAGTCAACATCTCCGGACCGGGCCAGTATCATATGACAAAGATTCCCTTCGGTCAGGCCAAAAAGGACATAAAATCCCGGTTTTTCTATGATATGGAGTGCCAGGTGACGGATCTGATCTTTACTCTCTTTTTTAAAGATATGACGGATTACTGGACCGCTTGCATCCTGTATGATTGTATCAGCTTCAAATTGATACAGCTTTTGTGATATTTTCCGGTTTCTTTTTTTCTGGTCCTTTAAATCTGAAAAAAGCTTATCCACTGCATCCGGAACCTCTTCTTCATGGGAAGAAAGCTTAACCGCCGTATCCGCGAGCAACCTGTTTTTCTTGGCGTAATCATAAAGCGCTCTGTGACCGCAAACAAATGTAAAGCGGAGAATCTGTCTTATTCTTTCTTGTCCGATTATCTTTATCAAGCCGACCTCTCCCGAATGCCGCGGGTGAGTGCCTCCGCAAGCGGAGTGTTCAAAATCCGCTACTTCCACAATTCTGATCAAGCCGCTTTTTTTGGGAGGTTTTCTCAACGGAACATCAGGAATCTTTTCCTCGGGTACAAAATAGGTCTTGATCTCACGGTTTTCAAAAACGATTTTATTGGCCATCTCTTCCACTTTGAGGAGTTTTCGCTCTGAAATCTCTTCAATGTCAATATCCAAAGTTGACACAATCTCGCCCAAATGAAAGGAAACCGTCTTCCCTTTCACTAATCTATGGAAACACTGGGATAGGATGTGCTGGCCTGCATGCTGCTGCATGTGGTCAAATCTTCTCTCCCAATCTATTTTCCCTCTGGCCTTTTTTCCCGAGATCTTTTTGCTCAGCACATGGACCACTTCCCCGCCTTCCTCAAAAACATCCGTGACCTCAACTCCATTGACCTCCCCTCTGTCAGCGGGCTGGCCTCCGGATTCAGGGTAAAAGCAGCTCTCCTCGAGCACAACAAGATATTTTCCCTGCCGCTTCGTTATGCTTCTGACAGAAGACTCAAATTCTGTTTGGTATGGATTTTCAAAATAGAGCCTTTTTGCTTTTCTTTGCATCTGACTATCCATCAAATATCACCCATGCACCACAGCTAATATCCGCCGGGTCAATTTAAAATGTCTTTTGGCCACTTTATTCAAAACTTCAGCACCAAAGCGCTTGACCAGTTCCACGCCAGCCTCCTCAGATTTGGGTGAAGAGCCCTTGGGAAGTTCCATCTTAAAATCTTTTGATAAATAATACAGCCTTTTTAAAAACTCATCTCTTGCCAGAATAGAGGCTGCCGCCACAGCTGTATCTTCCTCTGCTTTTGTTCTTTGTATCAGTTTAATATTTCCTCCTTTTTTCATCAGCGCATTCAGAACAAAGCTCTTGTCTCCAAACTGGTCGGTGACCGCAAGAGTACAGGGCACTTCTTCCAGGATGTTCTCTATCACCCGCGAATGAGCCCAGGCAAGTAAGCGGTTGAGATTTCTCAGACTTAGATAAAGTTCATTATACCTTTCCGGACCGATGGCCACTATGGAGTGGGGGTATCCATCCCTGATCTGTTTGGACAGCTCTCTAATGCGGTTATCTGAGATCCTTTTGCTGTCCTTTACACCCAATTCTATAAGGACTTTATCCTGGCCTTCCGGCAAAAAGATCCCTGCCGCAACTAAGGGACCGAAATAATCACCTTTCCCTGATTCATCTGTTCCTATATGGCCTTGTTCTGACTTAAAAAGATTTGATTGCCTCATTTAACTAACCCTAAACCCGTGACGGAATCTAAATCCCTGACACGGATATAATTTTATCGACTTTTTTATGGACAGTACCGGCTCACGTCTATCTTAATAAATTCCGGCTTTTTGCCTCTTTCATCAAATCATCCCTGAACTGCGGGTGCGCGATTTCAATAAGAGCTCTGGTTCTCTCGTGTAAATTTTTCCCATGCAGGTAGGCTGCCCCGTATTCTGTGACCACATACTCCACATCGGCTCTCGTCGTAACCACTCCCGCTCCCTTTTTGAGATAAGGAACGATTCGGGACATCTCTCCGTTTTTAGCTGTCGAAGGAAGTGCTATGATGGGTTTTCCTTTTTTTGAATGGGCGGCACCGCGAATAAAATCAACCTGCCCTCCAAAACCACTGTAGATGTATTTACCGATAGAATCAGAACATACCTGTCCAGAGATATCGATTTCAATAGCTGAATTTATGGCCACCATCTGATCGTTTTTAGCGATTATGAACGGATCATTGGTGTAATCCGTGGGATGGGCCTCAAAAATAGGATTGTTATTTGCAAAGTCATACAACTTTTTTGAACCCAATATAAAAGTCATAATGACTTTATTCGGATGAGATGTCTTTTTCGCTCCTGTTATAACTCCGGCCTCTATAGCCTCCATGACGCCGTCTGAGACCATCTCCGTGTGGCTTCCCAGGTCTCTCCGGTCTTTCAGTGCGGCAAGGACGGCATCAGGAATACCCCCGATTCCGAGCTGCAGAGTGGATCCATCCTCTATTAAACGGGCGATATGAGCGCCGATCTTTTTTTCCACTTCACTAAAAGGCTTTTTTTTGAGCTCCGGCAGGGGCTCTGATACTTCAACGATCTTGTCCACTTTAGAAACATGAATAAAAGAATCTCCCAATACCCTGGGCATCTGGTCATTGATCTGGGCGACCACCACATCTGCGGTCTCAGCCGCTGATTTGGAACAGAGAACCTCCACTCCATAGCTCATAAATCCATGCTCATCCGGGGGTGAAAGATGAAGGACAGCCACATCAATGGGCATCTGTCTGGAATAAAATAGTTCAGGGATCTGGTGAAGAAAGATAGGGACATAATCCGCTCTTCCTTCATTAATGGCCTTTCTGTCAGCAGGCCCCACGAACAGAGAATTATGCCTGAAATGTCCTTCCATGTCCGGCCTTGAAAAGGGATCCTCGCCCAGTAAGAGCACATGAACCAGTTCAACTGATTCTAACTCGTCCTTTCTTTCCGCAAGAGCATTAACTAGAACATAAGGTGTGGCTGCGTTCCCGCTTATATAGACTCTTTGATGGCTTTTTACTTCTGAAACCGCTTCTTCCACACTCACGAGCTTTTTTCTATAATCATTGACCCAGGGCATTTGTTTCCTCCATGGCTAACCTGACCCATTCATAAAAAAATGGCGATGTTCGTTTCTTTGCCTTGATTTTCAGGAAATACTTGTTTTCTAAAAAAAATACTTCTGAAAAATTTATGTTTGTGTTCACTTTCATCTTAATCGCCATTTTTTTACCTTACAGGCAAGCCGATCTTACTGCATCTGCTTCGTTACAGGATACTCGCGGTGAAGGACCACAGCTTCGCACCCTGTGCCTCGCATCTGCAGCAACCTCGGCTTGTGAATACCTCAGGTTAACAGAATAATATACAACCAACATGATTTTGGCAAGAATATAAAGAAAACTTATGCAGTAAGATATTTATGCATTTCTCTGGCAGCGATACGGGCATCTCCCATAGCTAGAATCACAGTCGCTCCCCCCCGGACAATATCTCCACCGGCATAGACTCCCTCCAAGCTGGTGGCCATAGTGTTCCAATCAACTTCCACGTTTCCCCATTTTCCTATCTTAAGACCGGGAGTGACTTTTCCTATTAATGGATTGGGGCTGTTCCCAATGGACACTACCACCAGATCGACCTCCATTGTAAACTCAGAATCCTCGATAGGAATAGGCCTCCGTCTTCCTGATGAATCCGGTTCTCCCAGTTCCATCCGAATGCACTCCATAGCTTTGACTCTGTTGTTTTCATCACTGATATAACGGATAGGATTGGTAAGAAAATGAAACTTAATCCCTTCTCCCTCTGCATGATGAACTTCCTCGACCCTCGCAGGCATCTCCTTTCTGGAACGACGGTAAACAATAGTGGCCTCTTCAGCGCCCAGACGCTGAGCTGTCCTCACTGAATCCATGGCCACATTCCCTCCGCCCAGAACGACTGCCTTCTTCCCCAGGAACACCGGCGTATCGTACTCTGGAAACTGGTTGGCCCGCATTAAATTGACTCTTGTCAGATACTCATTTGCCGAATAAATGCCTATCAGATTCTCACCGGGTATTCCCATGAAGTTGGGCAGCCCGGCTCCGGTTCCGATATAAAACGCATCGTATCCGTCTTTTCTCAGGTCCTCTATAGTCTTGGTCATGCCTACCACAAAATTCATCCGGAACTCAACACCGAGTTTTCTGAGATAATCAACCTCTGCCTCAAGAATTTTATTCGGCAGCCTGAACTCAGGAATCCCATAAACCAACACTCCGCCAGGCACATGGAGAGCTTCAAAAACCGTTACCTTATGTCCTTTTCTCGCGAGTTCCCCGGCAACAGTAAGTCCTCCGGGTCCTGAGCCGATCACGGCGACTTTGCGTCCGGTAGAAACAGATATTTCGGGAATGTGGACCTTTCCGCCTTCTCTTTCATAGTCTGAGATAAATCTCTCCAGATTCCCTATGGCCACGGGTATCCCGCTAGCCTTTTTCAGATTACACAATTCTTCACACTGGGTCTCCTGAGGGCACACTCTGCCGCATACCGCAGGAAGGCTGTTTGTTTCCTTTATTTTCCGGGCGCTTTCTGAAAACTTTCCCTTCTCGATCAACTTGATAAAAGAAGGGATGTCTATTCCCACAGGGCACCCTCTCACACACTGGGGATTGGCGCAGTCAAGACACCGCATGGCTTCCTTAACAGCCGCTTCTTCAGCCAAACCCTGATTGACCTCCCTGAAATCCTTGTTGCGCTCTTCTGGTTCTCTTTGCGGCATATCCTGCCTTGACATCTTCATCCGCTCTTTTGCTGGAATGGATTTGCGCAGTTCTTTACGCCATTCCTCATCAAAACCTTTTTTCAGATGCTCTTTGAGTTCCGGAGAAAGCTTTTTCTGGTCTTCTCCCATTTTATCTTTTTTCCTTCGTCATTTTCCTCGGTTTCACTTTCCGCTCCCAGTAACACAGGGAACGGATCTCATCATCAAAATATGATTTCCTTCGATAAAAAAGTTCATTCCAATCCACAAGATGGCCGTCAAACTCAGGGCCGTCTACACAGGCAAATTGGGTGCTGTCACCCACTTTCAAACGGCAGGCCCCGCACATCCCTGTTCCGTCAACCATAATAGGGTTTAAATTAACATATGTATCGATATTTAAGGATCTGGTTGCTTCTGAACACGTGTACATAAGATAAGTGCACCCGATGGAGATAACCCTGTCTATTTTGTTTTCTTTCAGTACGCTGTTAAGTACTTTAGGGATATAATCTTTGCAGTCGAAGTATCCGTCCCGGGATGAAACAAAATAATTATCGCTTATCTTCTTGAACCGGTCTTCCCAGTATATGAGATAATTTGCCTTGGCATCTATGAGAGTCATTACAGTGTTCCCTGCTTGTTTCAGAGCTCTGGCGATGGGATATATGGCTCCGATTCCATAACAACCGCCTGCGCAAAGAACAGTCCCGAATTTCTTGATCTCCGCCGGTTTTCCCAGCGGGCCCACACAAACAAAAATATCATCTCCGGGTTGAAGCCCGGCGAGTTTCTGGGTGGATGTCCCCACGGCCATAAACACGCAGGTTATGGAACCCTTTTTTTCATCCCAATCGGCCAGCGACAGAGGGATCCTCTCCCCTTTTTTATCCGGCATAAGGATAACAAACTGGCCGGGCCTGCATTTTTTTGCAATACCCGGAGCGGATATTTCAATCATATGAATATTGGGCACCAGCCTCTTTCTATCTAAAATTTTAGCCATTATTTTCCTCTTGTTATTTTCACAAGTGAGAGATTCCATTCATCCCTATCTCCATCCATGCCAGGAATGTAATAGGCAGTCACTATTCCTTCGGGAACAGATTCTGATAGGTGAACAAATCCCTTTAATCGTCCCTTTCCAGATTCCATAACTACCGGTGAGCCTTCTTCTAACTCATGTTTTTGGGCATCCTTTTGATTCATTTTTATCCACTGTTTACTCCGGAACAGACCAAACTCTGCAATCTCCTCGCTGAGCAGACAGCTGCGATAATAATCAAAACAGTGTTCCAGAACCAGACGAAGGGAATACTGAGGGGTTTCTTTTTCCAATCTGTTTACAGGACTTAAAGGAATGAATTTTTTCCAGTCTTCAGGCTCTTCTTTAAGAAAGACTTCTTTGCCTCTCTTTGACCCTATTTGTGAAAGGTCTCTGAACAGGGGCAGTTTCCGGGCCATTTCCTTCCTGATATCTTTGACTGTAGTGCAGCCAAAATTTTGGGTGCCCATCTTTCCAGCCAGCTCGGTCACTATTTTCCAATCCGGCTTGGCTTCCTCCTGGCTATCCAGAGGTCCTCTCAAGCCCTGGATACGCCCTTCGGTGTTCACAATGGACCCTTCTGTTTCCGATAACACACAAGCCGGAAGCACGACATCTGCATTGCCCAGATAGTCTCCTGCGTAACTATCCTGAACAATGAGAAATTCCAGGCCTGTATTATCAGGAATTTCAAGGGGTGCAGCCGTATAAAGGACTTTATATTTTCCTTTTTTGATACCATTCAATATCCCGCTGAGGCTCTTTGTTTCTTCTGAATAATCTTTGTTTATGGAATTCCAACCTCTGTGGTTTCCTTCGACGCTGAGGGCGAAAATCCGGGCATCGGAAAGAAAAGCCAGGTCCAGGAGAGCTTCTGCAGCGGCCCCGTCTCTTTCGCCTCCAATAAATTGAGGGGCAAAGATAAAGCCTGTTTTGCCTCTCTTGCTGAGAGTACCGGCTGTCTGTTTTACTGCCTCAATATCGACCCCGGTATTCTCTTCCAGATTCTCAAAAGAAATCCCATCCAGAGATTCCTTGAATTCCTTAAAACCTTTTTCAGCAGTAAATTTCTTGTCTCCATCTGTCTCAATAATGCATTTTGAAAGGAAGGCCAGAAGCTCAAACTCCATGCCGGGAGCGACCTTGAGTCTTTTTGAAGCATATCTGTCTATTGGATTATTGAAAATACCGGCTGTTATCAAATCAGCTCCCTTATCCAGCGCTTTTAGGATATACAGCCAGACTATGGGGACAGACTCCATTAAATTTCCGCCCATCAGAAATACGGCATCCAGTTCAGATATATCATCCAGCTTGAATGAAAGGGGCGGGGAGATTTCATGCTTCCGGCTTGCATCGGAAATAAGAGAGAGAGGAGAACATCCTGCTTTTTGGTTGATGTTTTTTGTTTTCAGGACCTTTTTGGCAAATTTATTGAATACGAATATATCCTCACATGATAATTGGGGAGACGTGACCACAGCCATCTGGTCGGACTTATATTTTTTTATTTTTTCAGAAGCATAATCAAGCGCTTCGTCCCAGGTGGCCTCCTCCAATTGATGGTTCTTTCTTATCAGGGGCTTTTTAAGTCTGTTCTCGCTCTGGACAACATCTCTGAGAGCAAAGCGCCCCCTGACACAGGCCTGCCCTCCATTCACCGGGCTTGATCCAGCAGGGCCTGCACCCAAAAATTTATCTTTAAAGAAACTAAACTCAAGGCTGCAGCCCACACTGCACAACGGACAGACCGTATCTTTTTTATTATCAGGGGGACTGTCATATTTCACGGCTTTCTCTGTCAATGCCCCTGTGGGGCAGACATCGACACAGGCACCGCAAAACTGACATCCTGAATCAAGAAGAGAGCGCCCTAAGCTTGTCCCCACAACTGTCTTTGCCCCCCGCCTTATAAAGGAAAGAACAGAAAGCCCCCTGACCTCCCGGCAAACCCTAACGCACCTTCCGCAGAGAATGCAGAGATTATAATTCCTGTCGAAAAAGGGGTCATCCTTTTCTATTTCAATATCCCTGTAGAAAGAAGGAAACTTAACTTTTTCAAGCCCAATTTCCTGGACAACCTTCTGAAGGTCACAGCGGCCATTATTCGGGCAGAGCACACATCCTGTGACCTCATCCACTTTTCTTATGGTGGCTTTGTGCTCATCACAGTTTTCTTTTTCCGCACAGATGAGACAGGCATTTGGATGTTCGGTCAAGATCAATTCCAGTACGTCCTTTCTAAGCTTCTGTATGTCAGGGGTCTTTGTCATTACTTTCATGCCGTCTTTGACAAAGACGCTGCAGGAGGGAACATAACCTTTCATTCCTTCGACTTTGACAAGACAGAGTCTGCATCCCGAGAAAGGTTCAAGACCTTTGAAATCGCATAAAGAAGGGATATAAATATCATTTTCTCTGGCCAGTTCCAGAATGGTTTTTCTTTCTCTTGTTTCTATTTCCTTGCCATCTATATTTATTCTTATTCTCATTTCTTCGTCTTTTTCTTGTTTTGTTGTTCCAAAATCTTTTCTTTTCCCTTCCCGGTGTATTTAGACACCGCGCTGACTTTAGGAGGGCAAACATCCAAACAGGCTCCGCATTTTATGCATACATCCTGGTCAATGACATGCACTTGTTTTCTCTCACCGCTTATGGCATTGACCGGACAGTTCTTTTTGCACAGCAAACAGCCCACGCATTTTTCAGGTTCGATGTAATAAACGATGAGCTCTTTACAGGATAAAGCGGAACATTTTTTCTCTTCTATGTGCTCTTTGTATTCATCCATAAAATATCGGAGGGTCGTGAGCACCGGATTCGGAGCGGTCTGCCCCAATCCGCACAGCGAGGCGTTCTGTACGGTTTCAGCTAAATCGTTAAGCTTTTTAATATCGCCCTTTTCCCCTTTGCCTTCAGTAATACGGGTTAAAATCTCCACCATTTCTTTTGTGCCGATGCGGCAGGGAACGCATTTTCCGCATGACTCCTCCTGGGTGAACTTCAAAAAATACCTGGCCACATCCACCATGCAGTTGTCCTCGTCCATAACGATCATTCCGCCGGAACCCATTATGGAACCGGCTCTTGTCAAAGTATCAAAATCTATGGGCTGGTCCAGCATATCCGCAGGCAGACACCCGCCGGACGGCCCTCCGGTCTGGACAGCTTTGAATTTTTTTCCGTCTTTGATCCCCCCTCCAATATCATAAATAATCTCTCTCAAAGTCATTCCCATTGGGACTTCAACAAGACCCGTGTTGTTTATTTTCCCGACAAGGGAAAAAATCTTCGTTCCTTTGCTTGTCTCGGTTCCAATCCGCGAATACCATTGGGCTCCGTTCTCAACAATCAAAGGAATATTGGCCCAGGTTTCCACATTATTGATATTGGTAGGCTTTCCCCATAATCCTTTATCAGCAGGATAAGGAGGGCGCTGTCTTGGAAAAGCACGACGTCCCTCAATGGAAGCCATCAAGGAAGTTTCCTCCCCTGAAACAAAGGCTCCGGCTCCCTTAAATACACTTATGTCAAAATCAAAATCAGAACCCAATATGGATTCTCCTAAGAATCCATATTCTCTGGCTTTCTCGAGCGCTAATGTGACATTCTTAACAGCAAGAGGGTATTCCAGCCTCACATAAATATATCCTTTACTGGCACCTATGGCATAGGCGCCGATGATCATTCCTTCAATAATACTGTGAGGGTTTCCTTCCAGGAGACTTCTGTCCATATAAGCTCCGGGATCGCCCTCATCAGCATTGCATATGATATATTTCTCGTTAGAATCAGATCCTCTGCAGATCTCCCATTTTTTCCCCGTAGGAAATCCTCCCCCCCCTCTTCCTCTGAGCCCGGATTTTTTGACTTCGGAAATGATCTCTTTAGGTGTCATCTCAAACAAAGCTTTAGAGACAGCCTTATACCCGTCAAGAGCTATGTAGTCATTGATGTCTGTGGGATCTATAAACCCGTTTCTTTCGAATATAATCCGTTTTTGTTTCTTGTAGAAGGGGACTTCTCTTTCCTTTTCAATGTGAACGCCTTTTTGTGTATCTTCATAAAGAAGCCTGGGGATGACTTCTTTGCCCACAGCTGTCTTTGATATGATTTCCCGTATGTCCTCTTTCTTGACTCTTTGATAAAAAATTCCTTCCGGTTGAATAACAACAATGGGTCCGCGTTCACAAAAACCATGGCAGCCGGTCACTCTGATATCGATCTTATCCTCAAGCTTCTGTTTCTTTATTTCATCCTTAAATATTTCGGCGATCTCTTCACATCCATAGGCATGGCATCCTGTTCCGCCGCATATGGTGATGCATGTTTTTTTCTTATTTCTGGAGGCAGTGATCTGAGCCCTCAGTTTTTCTAATTTTTCAGGGTCAACTTTCATCATTCTTTGTTTTTGTTTTCCTCTTCTTTATTTACATCATCTATTATTTTCTTCACATCCTTTATGCTTACATGACCGTGATAATGACCGTCCGTAATAGCTATGGGGCCTAAGGCGCAGGCTCCCACACAATTTACTGTTTCCAGAGTAAAATACTTGTCTTCAGTAGTCTGTCCCGGCTGTATGTTCAACCTGCGTGAAAACTCATCCAGCACAGAAGGAGCTCCCCTGACGTGGCATGCTGTCCCCATGCAAATGGTGATGGTGTGCTTCCCCCTGGGTTCCAGAGTAAAGGCATTATAAAAAGTCAAAACTCCATAGACTTCCCCTTCTGATATATTCAAATATTTCGAGATCTCGTAAATGGCTTCTGAAGAGATATATCCTTGCTCCTCCTGGACACTGTGAAGTATGTGGATAAGCTCTTTTTTTTCAGGTTTGAATTTTTTGAGAAGGCCCACCATTGTTACTAAAGTTTCTTCCCTTGTTTTTGCTAAAAAGACAGATCCTTATAAGGAAGACTGAATCTTTCTGCAATTTTCTTCTTAATCAGATTTTTTTTGTACATATAAACACCGCTGCACATGTCTCGATTCCTTCTCAGTGCTTTGTCTATTCCGAATTCACCTATTTGTAATAAATAAGGAACAACGAGGTTTGAGAGTACTTTTGTGGAAGTCCGGCTGACCGATGACGTTATGTTTGGCACACAATAATGAATAACGCCCTCTTCCATAAACGTAGGGTGCTCCAGGCTTGTGGGATGGCTTGTCTCAATGCATCCGCCCTGGTCAATGGACAAGTCAATAATGATGGATCCTTTCTTCATCTTTCTGACCATTTCCCTGGTGATCATTATCGGAGCTCTTTCTCCGGGACGAAGCACCGCTCCAATAACAATATCAGCAATTTCAGACATCCTCTGGAGATTGTAATTGCTTGCCATCAGCGTTACCAGTCTCCCCGATGTCATCTCTTCCAGCTCTTTTAATTTATCTATATACCGACCCAAGGCTATGGTGTGGGCGCCGGCTCCGATCATGGCTTTTATGGCGCTTTTTGCTAGAATAGTGCTCCCCACAATCACAGCAGTCGCGGGAGGAACACTGACCACCCCTCCTATAATCAGTCCTCTTCCTCCATAACAGGACTGAAGATAATGCCCGGAGATGACATGACACATCTGGCCGGCTATTTCGCTGAGGCTGCTTATAAAGGGAAGGTCCTCCTCCTCGTCTTCAATGATTTCATAACCTATCATCGTGACGTTTTTCTTGATCAACCCTTCTAAGATACTCTTTTTGGCAACCGCAAGATGATGAAATCCAAGCAGGATCTGGTTTTCTTTGACCAGGTCACATTCCTCCTTGTCAAGAGGAGAAATATTGAGCACCACGTCAGACCGCCCAAAGACTTCCTCTTTTGTGAAGACGATCTGAGCCCCTAAGGAAACGTAGTCCTCATTTGAGTAGCCTGCCTTCAGACCGGCACCGGCCTGTATGAATACCTTATGGCCCTTTTCTGCCAGAAAAGAAACACCGCTCGGAGACAGACCGACCCTGTTTTCGATTTTTAAACTCTCGTTTATGACTCCAATATTCATGAAGTCCTCCTGCACCAATAAAAAATCATCTTATCAAATAAATACCTTAAGTCAATGATTATATCAAACAAAATCAAATTTGCCCAAAATTCACGCTCAAATCCATACTAACCTGGATGATGAACAAGCCGAAAAATATGTTCATCGCCGTTTTTTTATGAATAGGTCAGGCTAAATCAAAAACAGCAAGACCCATAAAATGTAAATCACATACAAAAAAAACAGTAACGCCCCCTTTACTCTCCCGAATTTGCATCCTATCCCCATGGAGGCCAGCATAACCGTTACAATCAATATCATATACGGAAACGTGAATCGAACGACTCCAACCTCTACATTTATCGGCCTGACAACGGCCGACATCCCAATGATCCATAATATGTTCAGTACATCCGCACCTAATATATTTCCCACAGCGATCTCTCCCTCTCCTTTTAAAGCGGCTGTCACTGCGGTGCTTATCTCAGGTAATGAGGTGCCAATGGCTATAACCGTAAGGCCGATGATGGTTTCTGAAATGGAAAAATAATAGGATATATGTACAGCCGACCAGATAATGACGCGGCTTGTTATAATGACTCCTATGATTCCGCCCAGGAATAAAAACACACATTTTCTTATCATCCTCCCTCTGTTTTCTTCATCATCAAGTTCTTTCTCTACAAATTGTTCTTTAGGTACGGAAAAAAATCCTTTTTTGCTTTTCTGCATAAGGATGATGACAACAAAATATAAAATTAAAAGAAGCAAAAGAATCACTCCCTCTCCACGGCTAACTACTCCGTTTCTGACTAAAAAATAGGCAAAAAAATCAACAGCCAGGAGGAAAGCCCCCACGATTCTCAAAACCCGACAGTTGACAATGATAGCTGTGGAGGCCAGGATTCCGGCTAAGGCCATAGCGACTCCATCGTCCGTTATGACCGAACCCACTGCATTTCCTAAAGATATCTCAGGATGGCCCAGAAAGGCCGCCTGTACTGATACGGCAAGCTCAGGGGCTGTTGTCGCCAAACCAACAAAGACGATACCCACTGTCAACTTTGGGATACGGAAAACGTGAGCCAGGCTCACAGAGCCATCAATGAAAAAATCAGCACACTTAAAAAGCACCACAAAAGACACCACAAGCACAATGAAGTACAGGTAAATCATCTTCGAAAGACAATCCTTCCATTAAACACGGTCATTATAACTTGAACGTCCTTTATTTCAATAGGATCTCTATTGAAAAGACTTTTATCCAGAACCGCCATGTCTGCAAGAAAACCTCTTTTTATAGACCCTTTGATATTCTCAGAAAATTCTGCAAAAGCAGCGTTTACTGTATATGCTTTAATCGCTTCCCGGACAGAGATCTTTTCTTCGGGTATCCAACCATGAGGATTTTTTCCGTCCAGTGTCCTTCTTGTGACCGCAGAGTATATCCCTAAAAGGGGTTCCAGGGGGGCTACAGTCCAATCCGAACCAAAAGTTAATTTGACTTTATTTTCCAACAAAGACTTAAAAGGATAGGAAGAACGGACCCTGGACGGCCCAACCCTTTTCTCCGCCCACTGCCCGTCATCAATCAAATGATATGGCTGGACGGAAGCCATTACTCCCAACCGTCCCATCCTGATGATATCTTCCCTCATCAGGTGCTGAGCGTGTTCGATTCTCCACCGACGGTCTCTTTTTTTTCTAATCCGCATAACATTCTCAAAGATATCTAAAATGATGCGATTGGCTTTATCTCCAATCGCATGAACAGCGACCTGAAGACCGGCCTCGTCAACTTTTGTGATCCTCTCTTCCATCTTTCCCTGTGGGAACATATCCGGAGCCAGAATGCCTTTGTTGTCTGCATCATCCGTATAACTCTCAAAAAACAAAGCGGTGGATGATCCCAGTGAACCATCCATAAATCCTTTCAGCCCTCCTATCTTGTAGAATTCTTCGCTTTTCTTTGATCCTTTTTCAATTCCCTGCCACTGATCCATAAGGGATATGGGCGGATACAAGCAGATACGCAGATTCAGCCTGTTTTTCAAATAAAGCTCTTCATAAAGACTGAGATTATCCAAGGGGCCCATCTCATGAACTGATGTCACACCCCTTTTGTTGGCAAACTCCATCGCTCTTTCTGCGGCAGCGAGCTTTTCTTTGCTGTCCGGTTCGGGAATTAAAGGGAGGACCAGATCAACGGCTCCATCCATCAATATACCGGTAGGCTCACCTGTCTCAGGATCCTTGACTATTTTCCCTCCTTCGGGATGAGGTGTGTTTTTTGATATCCCTGCTCTTTTTAACGCCAGGCTGTTCACAAAAACCGTATGCATGTCTTTACGGAAGACACAAACAGGATTCTCCGGAGTCACTCCGTCGATCCATTCTTTTTGAGGCCACTGTTTTGAATCAAACTGTTGATGGTCCCACTCTCCGTTTGTTATCCATTTCCCATTTTCCAGTTTCGCTGCTTCTTTTTTTATCTTTTTGACGAACTCTTCCCTGCTTCTCACATCCCGTAAATTAAGGGAAACAAGGTTTAAGGCTCCCTCTAAAAAATGGGTATGGCTGTCTATGAAACCAGGAACCACAAAAGCACCATCCAGATCTACCAGACGTGTTGATTGTCCCACCCAGTCTTTGATCCTTTCCCAGGTTCCGACTGCGGCGAACCGTCCGTTTTGAACAGCCACGGCTTCCGCCTCCGGATGAGATGGATCTAGGGTCCAGAACCGACCGTTTTTGAAAACGATGTCCGCTTTTTCACCTTTTGTTTTTTTCATTATTCTTTAAGGATATAATCCTAAACCATAACATCCTTCTCCAATAAGGACCTTGATATCCGTATCTTATCCAGGTCTTCAGGTATGATTAACCGGTTTTTATAATTTTCTCTTATTTCTTTCTCAATCTCTTCCATAGAATACTCCAGTTCACCAAAAAAATGAATGGGGATCAAGCATCTGGCTCCTGCTTGGTGCGCCATCTTTCCCAGATCAAGCGAGTGAGTGTGCATTTTCGAGAGAGAAGGAAACTGCTTGAAAAAACGGGAAGGAGCGCTGCAGTCATGAATGAGTATCTCCGGAGTGGGGCTCCTATTAAAAAGAGGTTCATGCACTGGTGTGTCGCCTGAGTAAAGAAGGCTTAAATTCTCCTCTTTAAAATAAAGGTCAAGGGCGAGCGATGACGATGAATGAGGAATCCTGATCGAAGACGCCCGGAGAGAAGGATGTATTTGAAAAGATTGACCCTCTTCCAATGGCTCGAATCGGATCCGGCATTTTATTTTCTCATCCAAGAGATGGAAAAGGTCCAAAAGGTCTTTGCAAAATCGAACTGTTTCATGAGAGCCGTAAAAGAGGAGAGACATGTCTTCAAGCATCAGGCTGTGGATAAGGGCAGGAAGGCCGTACACGTGATCCGGATGGATATGTGTGATAAACAGGGAACAGATGTTCCGTGGAACAAAGCCCAATTTTTTTATTTTACCGTAGGCATCTCCGGGGCAGTCTATGAGCACCAGTTTGCCGTCCCTATTTAAAACCAGAGACGCGTTGTTTCTCCCTTTTCTTGGAATCGATCCGCCTGTTCCTAAAAAGCCGAGTTCGGTCATCTGTTCCATCCGTACAAGGTATATATGATAGACTCAAACCTCCGGCTCTGCAAGGAAAGGATGGAATCCAGGTGTGGCTTGATCCCGGTCATTCATAAAATATGGTTGCGTTTTCATCCACATTTACCATGATCAACTCTCTTATCATTCTAAATTCATTAAGAACATGATCATTCCGTTAGTCCATGTACTGATTAATTTTATGCAACCATATTTTACCTTACAGGCGAGCCGATCCTACAGCATCTGCTTTGTTGCAGGGCATTCGCGGTGAAGGACCACAGCTTCATGTCATCACGAGGAGCAAAGCGACGTGGTGATCTCATAATGCTTTGTATCACAATGAGATTGCCGCACTCCCTAACGGTCGTTCGCAATGACGCAGCAACCTCGACTCGTGAATAACCAGAATCAACTTCCTGCATCCGAAGGCTAAATCTTCAATGTCGCTTCTGCCACACCTGATTTTCTTAAGGACAAAACCGGATTGCTTTGGACTCCCCTCAGATGAAACAATTTGACATAAAAAATTCTGCTCTGGATAATAAGAAATCATGGATATAGAGAAAATACTTGTTTCAGCCCCGGGGAGGCTGTGCCTTCTGGGAGAGCATCAGGACTATTTCGGCCTTCCGATCATAGCCGCGGCCATCAACCTGAGAATTCGCATAACCGGAACCAGAACAGATGAAAAACAAATAAAGCTCGATCTCCCTGATATCAAAGAAAAAGATGAATTTCCTATAGGACAGGAACTGTCCTACAGTCAGGAGAGAGATTACCTGAAAAGCGCTGTGAACACACTTCTGAGAAAAAAAATCCTCCCCAAAGCCGGATGGAAAGCCCGGGTCAGGGGAACCATCCCCATAAACTCAGGCACAGCCAGCTCCTCTGCCCTGGTAGTTGCCTGGATCGGTTTCCTGCTCAAAGCTTCCGGAGACGAAAGAGCATCCTCACCCGAAGATATCGCTGAGCTGGCTTTTCAGTCAGAAGTGGCTGAATTTAAAGAGCCGGGGGGAAAGATGGATCATTACTCCTCAGCTCTGGGCCGGGTCATCTCTATCCATTTTGATAAAAATCTAAAAATAAATACCTTTAAGAGTCCGCTTAAAAATTTCGTGCTTGCTGACTCTCTTATCAGAAAAGACACAACAGGGACTCTGGGCTTTATAAAATACCATGTGCTCAAAGCCGTCTCACGCATCAAAAATAATATCAAAGACTTTAACCTGAAAAGCCCTCTGACTTCACACGTCAAAGAAGAAATCAAAAAGCTCCCTGAAACTGAAAAAAGGCTTCTGATGGGCACTCTCATGACAAGAGACATCACAGCGCAGGGTGAAAACCTGTTTAAACAGAAAAAATTTGATCATGAAGCATTCGGAACGCTTCTCTCCCGGCAGCAGGATGTCATCAAAAATTACCTGCAGATCTCATCTCCGAAAATAGATAAAATGATCGACACGGCTCTTGATTCCGGAGCACTGGGAGCTAAAATAAACGGGTCCGGAGAAGGCGGCTGTATCTTTGCCTACACCCCAAATAATGCGGAACTTGTGGCCAAAAAATTGGAAAATCTTGGAGCAAAAGCGTATATTGTTCATGTGGATAAAGGAATAAAAATTCACGAAAATAACTGATTCTTTATATAGAACTGGAGGATAAAGACAAATGATTAATGCCACTCAAATACGGAGAGGAATGGTCATAGAGATCGAAGGCGAACTTTATTCGGTTCTGGAGACCTCTCATGTCACACCCGGAAAAGGGCAGGCTCTCATGCAGACAAAACTGAGAAGGCTCAAAGACCAGACGCTTCATGACTATCGATTCCGGTCAAAAGACAAAGTCGAACAGGCTTATCTGGAAGAAATAGAAATGGAGTATCTTTATAAAGAGGCGAACCATTTTATTTTTATGAATACGGAAACATATGAACAGATAAGGCTGTCCGGCGAGGTCCTGGGAGACGTGGTAAACTACCTTATCCCCAATGTCGTATTTTCCGTGGAAATGTATGAAGGAAAACCTGTCGGAGTCAAACCTCCCATGACCATTGACTTGAGAGTAACAAAAACAGAGCCTTATCTCAAAGGAGCCACTCAGACAGCAAGCAGCAAACCAGCCACCTTAGAGACAGGAATAACCATAAATGTGCCTCAATTCATAAAAAAAGACGACATCATACGCATAGACACCAGAGAAGATAAATACTTGGAACGGGTCAAAAAATAAAATGAAATCAGGGGGTGTACACCAAAAACTTCTTGAAATAGATTTGACGCGTTCCACTGCCCGCATCCGAAAAATCAAGGATTCCCTCATTAAAGACTATATCGGCGGCAGAGCTCTGGCTACCCGCATTTTTTTCGATGCTGTCAATCCCTCCTGTGCCCCACTCAGCCCCGAAAACATTGTGGTCATAGCCTCTTCCCCCCTCACAGGAACCACGGCTCCCACCGCAGCCAGAGGACATATGGTGTTTAAATCCCCCCTGACCGGATTGATCGGCAGTTCAAACTGCGGAGGCTCATGGGCGTATTATCTGAAATCCGCAGGATACGACGCTATCCTAATAAAAGGCAGGTCACAAAAGCCTGGCCTTATTGACATAAAACCCGAGTCCGTAAAAATCAGCTCTGCTGAACATGCCTGGGGACGCAATGTCCATGAGACAACGGACATCTTAACACGGGAATATAAGCGAGCTCGTATCCTGTGCATCGGTCAAGCAGGGGAAAACTGCGTAAGATTCTCATCCGTGATGAACGATAAAAACAGGGCTTACGGCAGAGGAGGCTCTGGAGCTGTATTCGGAAGCAAGCACCTCAAAGCCATTCGCGTCCAAGGAGACAAAAAAACTGACATAGAAAAAGAGCAGGCTTTCAGAGCCGGAAAAGAACAGGCTGAATATATCATGAAAGCAGCCCCTATCACCAAAAGACTTTTGAAAGAATTAGGCACCGCCGGCCTTATAAAGCTCATTAACCTTATGGAAATGCTTCCGCATAAAAATTTCCAGGATAATGTCCACCCGGACGAGAAAATCAATGAGATCTCCGGAGAGAAAATAAAAAAAGAGCTACTCCAAAGACCGGGTGCCTGCTTGGGATGTCCCATAGCCTGCCAGCGGCATACTTCCGTAGACGGGAAAAAAGGCGAAGGTCCGGAATATGAGACCCTGGTCATGTTAGGCCCTCAATGCGGGATCTATGACTTAAAATCAATCACCAAAGCCAACTATCTGTGCAATGAACTGGGGCTTGACACCATAAGCATGGGAGGAACCAATGCCTGTGTGATGGAACTCTTTGAAAAGGGCATCATAAACAAACGGGATACAGACGGTATCCCCTTTTCCTTCGGTTGTTCGGAGATCCTTGAAGAAACAATCAGGCAGACAGCTTTCAGAGAAGGAATAGGCGATAGAATATCGGAAGGCTCCTACAGATTCGCTGAACATTTCCATCATCCCTCCTCTTCCATGAGTGTAAAGAAAATGGAAATGCCCGCCTATGATCCGAGGGCCTCCTTTACTCAAGCTCTGGGGTACATGACATCTCCGACCGGAGCCTGCCATCTCAGGGGAGGGTATGCTGTTTCTCTGGCATTTTTCGGCGGGGCCAAAGAGATACCGAGATTCAGCCTTCTCCAATCTCCCATTGCCATAAGAAACATGCAGAATCTGGGAATCATTCAGGATTCCTTGGGAATATGCCGTTTTACGGGATTTGCTTTCTCCACAGAACCCTGGTCCCGGATGCTGAGCGGAGTTACAGGACACACATATTCTTCAGCCGGATTCGATCAAATGGCGGCAAGAGTCGCCGCTCTGGAAAGAGTGTTCAATCTCAGAGCCGGATTGACCCATTTAGATGACGCCCTGCCCTCCCGGTTCAGCTCCGAACCCATAACCGTTCAAGGTCAAAAAACAGCGCTTTCACACGAATCTCAAACCAAAATGAGAGAAGATTATTATAAAGCCCGGGACTGGAGTGTCCCGGAAGGCATTCCTTCCAAAAAAATCTTAGAATCTATAGGATTGGAAGAGATATAACAATGGCATCTAATAAATGGAAAGCTGATGAAACATTGATCCGCCTGTTCCAATCCGTAGGCCGCATCCTTCTGGAAAAGGACCTGGAAGACAGCCACAGCGGAAATATATCCACACTCTGGAAAGACGCTGACGGCAATGAAAAAATCGTGATCACAGCCGCAGGCTCTCAAAAAGGCGATCTGGAACCGAGCCAGATCTGCTTTCTTTCTCCGTCAGAAACAGACTACGGTTACTACAAAGCCTCTTCGGAAACAGACATCCATGCCAAAATTCTTTCCATCCCCGGGGTCCGGGCTGTTATCCACGCCCATACCAAGGAACTCACCATTATGACTTTTGATGAAGAAGAAAAGCCCAACAAACCCGCTCCTTTTGTTCCTATTGACTCACTGGGATTTTATCATTTCAACGGCCGTATTCCAGTCGATTGGGTGGAAGTTCCCTGTGGATCGCCTGAGATGACAAGAATCATTCCGGAAAGACTGGAGCACCATAAAATCACGGTCCTCCAGGGACATGGAACATTTTCCAGGGGAAGCACGGTCAAAGAAGCCCTTTTTCATGTATGCCTAGCCAATAATTCAGGCTATATTGCACGGCTGGCTCAAAAACTGGATATTGACATCCATGATTTAAGGAAAAAAATCACCCGATCCCCATCCCGTTTCTTTCCTTATCCTCCTAATGGATACGACCAGTATGAGGGAGCGGCAGAAAAAATTGAAGGTGAAGAGGAAATCACAGGAGAATTCAAAAAGACCGCAGCCAGGATATTCAAATCCAACCTTTCTCCCTTCCACACAGGATCCCTGTCCCTTCGCGGAGTGGACAAGATACTCTACGCGCCCAAAGCCTCCATACCCAGGGAAATCGGAGGCCCGATCATGGAACTTCCTCTGTCCTTAAAAAGCAAAGAAAAGGACAGGGAATTAGCCATCCACAAACAAATATACGAACAAACAGATTTTCAAACCGTCATCCACTGCTGTATCCCCGAAGCAGAAGCGGTCTCCTACTTTGTCCCTCCGGGAAGGGAAAAACCCATCGATCGAGTTGTCCCCATAGATGCCGAAGGAAGCTTTTTCTATCTTGTTATTCCCATTCTTCCCCCGGACTTTAAACTGGAAACCTTTATCCGCCTCCTGCATGATTACAAAATAGTGATCATCAGAGGGGGCGGTGTTTGGAGCGTGGGAGAGCAGTCTTTATCCGAAGCTCTCCATCATCCCTCTTCGCTCAGGGATATCTGCCTTTATATCCTGGGAGCTTATGAAAGAGGACTGAATATCTCAAAACTCCAGCCTGACAAAGCCAAACAATGGTAATAACAGTAATATAAGTAATATGAGTAATATGGTAGTAATATGGGGACGGGCCCGGCTATTTTCTTTATTTCCATATAATTACGACACTTTTCCACAGTTTGCTACCCTGATAAACAATGATTTTTGACCCCGAAAATCTCCACTCCCTATTTATTTTCCAAATATTCGACCGCTTCCTGAGGATGGGCTGAGGTCATATCCGCCCCGATCCTTCTGGCAAACTCCGCAGTGACCGGAGCCCCCCCCACTAAGACCTTCATTTCAGGGAATTCGGATTTTATGGTTCTCACAGCCTCTTCCATATGGACCATTGTCGTGGTGAGCAAAGCGCTCATCCCGACCGCCACCGGTTTATTCTCTCTTACGGCTTCCACAAAACCCTTGGGAGACACATCCACCCCGCAGTCTATCACTTCCCATCCGCTGCCTTCCAGAAACATGGCCACGATCTTCTTGCCGATATCATGCAGGTCCCCGGAAACCGTCCCCATAACAACCTTCCCCTTATGCCTGACATCCCCGGAAACAAAATAGGGTCTGAGATGCTCCATAGCCGCGTTCATGGCTTTAGCCGCCACCAGAACATCCGGAAGATAGAACTCATTTCTTTTGAACTTCTCCCCCACTCTCTGCATTCCTGATATAAGGCCAAAAGTCAGTATCTCTCCCGGCCGGATATTCCGGTCAAGGGCTTGCTTTGTCAGCTCATCCGCACCATCCTGACCTTTGAGTTCGGGAGGATATCTGGATTCGGCATTGACCTTGCCTCTTTCCACACACAGGGCTATTTTCGCTACGATATCATCCATTTTTCAGCTTTGATCCGGATCTAAAAAGATGTTCTTGCCACTCCCACATTTCCCTGCTCATCCACAACCTTGACCGTGATCATATCGTCAAAATCCCTGGGAAGATCTACTGAAAATTCGAACGCCTCCTGAGTGGAGTCGCACATCCCGTCTTTGGGAAAAATGATTTTCCATCCCAAAGGCCTTATGAAGTAGCGCACTTTTTCTATTTTGGAAAAAGAATCCTGAACCGTAAACTGTACTTTTAACTTGCTTCCGGAACGGACCGCCTGGAAATTTTGGATGACCGGAATCGAGTTGTCTATGACCAGGGACCTGCTGGTCTTTTCATGTTCCAGATATTTATCCGAAGGATTGGATGGAATATCAGAAGATTTCACTTTGATGACATACTCTCCGTCAGGCAGAGATAACGTGTCAAAAGCAAAGATGTTTTCCGTCCAATTCTCCCCCAGAAGACGCCATTCCGTCTCCTCGGACCTTTTGATATGGATGGAATAGACCAAGTTGTCATTATTCTCATCTGCCGCTTCCCAGACAACAGTCTGGTATCCCTTTCTTTGGGCTTTTTTTGCTCCGGCAAATGATTTCGGCTCACCCTTCTCTTCAGCGCCATCAGCAGTCAAACCCCATATCTTTTCTTCTCCGCTGGGAGGTTCGATAAAGACCGTATTCGGAGGGAGGAGGCTTATTTCTCTGACCTCCGGAGCCTTATTATGCTGGAGATAAAAAAGGAGGACTTTCTGAACCACCGGAGAAAAATTTCCCGAGTTGCTCTTGAACAAAATCTTAAACTGGAGATAACGCGCATTGGGATTCAAGATCTGCTCCCCATTCTCTTTTTTATAAGGAGGAGACCAGTTGCTCCATGTTGCGGAGGGCTGTTTTGAATTACCGCTTCGAGTCTGGAGCTGGATAACCGTTCCTGGCGGAACACTGCCTCTCCATTCTATATTCCCCCAGGAAGATATCAATCGCGCATCATAAACACTGCTTGTGTATTCGCCGTCATATCTTTGTTCAGGATGAATTATGGTTGCTTCTGAAGGATTATTGGAAAGCGTGTATATATCGTTTTTGACGGGATGGAGGAGGAAAACCTGTTCGGAATCTTTTTGAAACAGAAGTGAGATCTTTTCATCTTTGCCTAAGGTATAAAGCCGTCCTCTCCTGCCCGTCCCAAAAACAATCCTTTTTCTCGCATCATCCCAGCAGAGAGAATAAATCATATCTTTATCAGACTTCCAAACCTGTTTGGCTTTTCCGTCTTCCTCTATTTTATAAAGAGCTGAGGGATGGTCTCCGTCTGAGGTCGAAATCCTACTGGGCCCTTCACTGGACGCGCTGACAGTCAACGAAACATCTGTATCTTCGCCCGATAAGACCGATGGCAGCTGATTGTCTGCAGATACCTTCACACTGCCCCCGGCTCCTGCATAAATACGACCTTCATCATCAAGCGCGACCGCTCTTATCTCTTCATAAGGAGACTCAAACAGCACTGAAGTCTTTTTCTCTTTTGAAATTTTGTAGAGCAGTCCAGCCCCTCCGCTTCCTGCAATAAAGCTTTCATCAGAAATCCATTCCATACAGAGGATATGGTTTTCTTCGGAGTCGAAAATCTTCAATCCTTCTCCATTTGGAGTGATCTGATAGATCCCCCCGTCTTCTCCGACAGCGGCCAGTATGGAGCCTTCCGGAGTAAACATCAAATCCCAGATGTATTTCTCATGAGGATTGAAAAATTCCTCTCCTTCCCCTTTTCCTTTTATCTTATAGATCTTTCCGTTGGGTGAAGTACCGGCATAGAGGCTTCCGTCCGGCCCTAAAGCAAGACAGGTAACATCCATTTCCGGTGCTTTGAAATACAACTCCGTTGCCATCCCTTTTCCGATGCGATACACGGCTCCCTTATGGCCTGTGCCCATATAAATGATATTTTCCGAAGTGACAACCAGGGAAAGAAAAAATTCCTCAGGAGGAGCTGTGAGTCCCTCTTCTGTTGGGGAAAGAGTCAGTTTTCCATCTGAAGAAACCGATATGCCCTGAAATTTCCCCCTAATAAAATCATCAAATGACTCTAAGGTCCATTTCTGAGGAGTTACAGAATAGGCAACTTGTCCTAAAAATATCAAAACAAAAAACATCATAAACAGCGTTTTTTTCATACTCATTCTCTCTCTCAATTTAATAAAAAATCATTTAATCCTTATGGGGATCATAGCCGCTCCCCTGAATACAAACGGCACTTTAATCTGAAAAACACTCAAGGTTGATTTGCTTATCTCCGTAGGAATAGAGGTCGCAACACGGGAAGAGGAAAACATTGTCTTTATACTCGGAGGAAGATTCGGAAGTTCTTCTCCCTTTAAGAAAAGTCCGGGCTTGTCGGCAAGTATCTTTATATAGATACGGTTATTTTTCCTCTGATTGCCCAGAATCCTGATCAACTGATAGAGATTACGTGGCATAAAAGCCTGGGTCTGATAAAGACTTCTCTCAAGCTGTCCCATAGAGGACGTATCCCCCACAAAAAGATAAAACTTGGAACCTGAAGGAAGGTTAGGCGCCAGGAAGCCCCCTTCGTTTAAAACACTATCTCCCCTGAAATTGCGGGAATAAATTTTAACCTGGATGGCTTCCCCGGGAGAAACATCATATTTATCGAGCCACACTTTTTCAAGATATGAAATACTTATTTCCTCTGATGTATCCAGTTTCAAATCGATTTGATGAATCCCGAGGTCCTCAAACTCGTTGTTGGTCAAAAAATAAGTTATAGCGGCCACTAAAGTCGAAGCATCGTTTATAGAAGAGTCAAAATTCCCTGAAAAGAGGTCTTCCATATGGATACTCATCCCGTTTTTAAGAAAGATATCTCCGTTTAACTCCAAAGTCAGGTCTCCTATGGACCTCTCTTCAGAAGACATAAGGCTGATCATGGCTACATTCAACAGAGAAGCGGTCAATATTTTATTTTCAACGATTTTCAAATGAATATCTTTGGTTTTTTCACCGGAACGAAACAGCTCTATATTAAAAGGTACGAGGGCCGGCATTCTGCCTACTTCCCCGTAGACTCCGGAAGAGCGATCCTGACTGAAATTTCCTATAATCTTCCCTGTTGACGTTAATTTCATAGAGGTTGAGAGACTGGGCACCACAGTGACAACACTGGCTTCAGTCATAGCGTAACTAACCGGCCCCAAATTATACAGGGGATGCCCGAATGCCAAAACATTTTCCCCATCCACATAAGTGGTTGTGCCGGTTGCTGCTAAGCTTAAATCCCCGGATATCAACTGAACACCTATGGGATCCCCCGCTTTTAAACTCGCTCCAGAATAACTTTGCGTTCCGCCTGTCCTCTCCACATACCCTACCTGTACGGGGCTGAATCCAACATTGGAAAAAAAAGACTTTGACTTCTCAAACGCCATGTTTGTAAAGCCGCTGAAGATAAGCGGAATTTTCATGGCCTCAAGGCTTTTCCCCTCATATAAAGCATGAGGATTTAACTCATACTGTTTCTGGAATACCTCGGAAAGCTCTTCCAGGGAAAGATGTTTCTTTATGGGGATGGGAGGAGAATAGCTGGATGGGGTCTTCGCGGAATTTCTAATCTCCATCATCTCTTCAATCGGAGTTATCCCTGCAATAGCTTCCGTGGAAAAAGGAAAGCTGTAGGCAACAGCGCCTAGCAATTTTCCCTGCACATACACAGGACTGCCGCTCATTCCCTGTATCACTCCGGTTTTTTCAAGATTACTCCCAGTCAATCTGGCTAAAATTATATTTCTCTTCGGCCCGACACTCGGATCATTTTCCAGAACACCTAAAATCTCAACATTAAATTCTTCTATGGTTTTGCCTTTGAGTGCGGTTTTTCCTATCCCTGTCATTCCCTCCCTTAGTTGATCTACGGGGAAAAAAGAAGACTGTCCGTTTAGTCCGGAAGAGGTGAATGCATAGAAGATTAAAATTATCAAAACGACTCTCACAGATATTTCTCTCATTCTATCTCCTGTGTCATTTAACCTAACCTGTTCATCATCCAGGTTAACTCTGTTTATCATAAGTATTAAACAAAAAACACATTTCTTTCGTTACACAGCATCATATGACCTTAAGCTTTTTTCCGCATTCTTCAAACAGGGTTAAGACCTTATCAAGCTCTTCTTCAGTATGTGTGGCTGAATAACTTGTTCTGATAAGTGCATTGCCCATTGGGACCGCAGGGAAAATGACCGGATTGGTAAAGACTCCCTCTTCTCTTAACATCTTCCAGAGTATGAAAGCCTTCTCATCGTCCCCGATCATGACAGGAATCACAGCACTCTGAGTCGGGCCAGTTTCATATCCCATGGACTGAAAACCATTTTTTATTTTTTTTGTTATCTCCCAGAGTCTTTCTCTTCTTTCTGGTTCATTTTCAATGATATCAAGTGTGGCCAAAACCGTTGCAACTGAAGCTGGCGTAATACTGGCACTGAATATAAGTGAACGGGCAAAATGTTTTATGTAAGAGATAACCTTTTTTTCTCCTGCCACAAATCCGCCCAAAGAAGCAAAGGATTTGCTGAATGTCCCCATTACCAGGTCCACATCCTCTTCAACTCCAAAGTGTTCAGAAGTCCCTCTTCCGTGCTTTCCCATTACGCCTACCCCGTGAGCATCATCCACCATAACCTTGGCATTATATTTTTTCGCTGTTTTGACAATTCCCGGAAGGTCAGCCAAGTCTCCTTCCATGCTGAACACTCCATCAACAACGATCAATTTACCGATATTTTTAGCAAGTGAAGAAAGAATTCTCTCCAAATCTTCCATGTCATTATGTTTGAATCTATGGACTTTTCCATAGGAAAGGCGGCAGGCATCAATAATACTGGCATGAACCATTTCATCTGATAAAATAGCTTCTCCTTCCTGCACCAAGGTTGAAATGATCCCCTGGTTGGTCTGAAATCCGGTGCTGAAAGCCAGTGCGGCTTCCTTTTTCATGAATCGGGCCAGCCTTTCTTCCAATTCAACATGAGCGTCAAGGGTTCCGTTCAAGAATCTCGAACCACAGGTGGCCACTCCGTATTTGTCCACAGCTTCTTTGGCAGCCTTTATCACAAGGGGATGGTCGATGAGTCCGAGATAATTGTTTGAACCCACCATGATCATATCTTTTGCGTTGATCTTCACTCTATTCCCTTTGACTTCCTGGATAGGTGTGAAATAGGGATACAATCCCATTTCCTGGGCTTCTTCAGCCCTCTTAAACTGATAACATTTATCAAATAAGCTCACGACCACCTCCTGCTAATTAATGATAAGGCTTGAACCAAACATCTCTTCCCTGATAAGTTGACCTGATAAGTGATTTTCCTTACAATTTCTATCATGAAAATCTTCATAACCGGTGGTACTGGCTTTATCGGAAGCCACCTTGTCGATTTTTTGTCAGAACTCAAAAAAATTCAAGTTTATGCTCTCACCCGTAACCCCAGTCATCTGAAATGGCTGAAAGGACGTAACATCACTCTCGTGGAAGGGGATCTCTTTTCTCTGTCTTCTCTCCCTTCAGGATTAGACTATGTATTCCATATAGCAGGTGTTAGCAAATCCATAAAAACTGAGAGGTATTATACAGTAAACCAGGAGGGAACAGCAAGCCTTTTTCATAAGCTGGCTTCTGCAAATACAAACCTTAAGAAGGTCATATATTTAAGCAGCCTGGCCGCAGCAGGACCTTGCTGTGACGGGAAAATAGCCACAGAAAACATGAAACCCTCTTGTGTGACCCCCTATGGAAAAAGCAAACAATTAGGAGAAAAAGAATCCCTCAAATACAGGGAGAAATTTCCGGTCATTATAGTAAGGGTAGGGCCTGTATTCGGTCCCAGGGACAAAGATTTTCTCCCCTATTTTAAACTGATAAATAAAGGAATATTCCCCTCTCTGGATTCCAAAGCCGGTCTTATGAGTCTATGCTATGTCAAAGACTTAGTCAGGGCTTTGTATTTATGTATGACCAAAGAGCTGAAAAGCGGAGAAATATTCCATATTGCCGACCCCCATCCTTACAGCTGGGATGATTTAGGAACAAGCATAGCCGCAGCTCTGGGGAAAAAACCCCTAAAAATAAATCCTTCTTATTTACTCATCCGCACTGTGACCGCTCTCTCAGAGCTCAGCTCAAAAATAAGTAAAAACCCGACTATATTAAACAAGGACAAGCTCATAGAAATGAATCAGGAAGGATGGATAACCGATACGTCAAAAGCAAAGAAAGAGCTCGGATTCGAAACACAGTATTCTTTAGAACAAGCCGTTAAAGAAACCGTTCGTTGGTACAAAGAACAGCACTGGCTGTGATGATCAATCTGTTTCTCTTATGGACGTATAAAAAGTGGCGGAAAATTCCTCTTTATCCTTAAGACACCACCCTTCCTCCAGAGAACAGGCAAAGTATTTGACTTTTCCCCTGAGAATATGATTCCCCCTTTCAGCTTCTGGCTTGACTGTAAAGGGGACCAATACCGGATCTGAAAAGTCCAGATATTCCTTCCCATCCTGCTCTCTGACTTTGATATCAAGATCAGAAGCCGTAAAAAAATCTTTGGAAAAAGCCAGGGTGTCTGACGGGTCGATTTCGATGATAAAGGATGGTTGGGAACTTATGAATATCCCTTCTTTTACACTTAACTTCAGCTCAACATTCCCTTCCTGTCCTCTTGACAGCCTTTTCGGTTTAATGTTCGCATTGATCTCCAGCAAATCATATTTCTCAGCGGTAAGGAAGGAAAGGACCAAACAAACCATAGTTATAATAAGCGCGACTTTTTTCATTTCTTTTTTTATAATAAACCTGGATGATGAACGAGTCAAGGTTGCTGTTATCCTGATGAAATTCAGGTGAGAACATGGCGACATTGAAGATGTCATTGCACACGACCGAACAGGAATGAGGCGATTCCCTGTCCTATAAAATTAAATCATAACATATTAAATTTGACTTTCTTTTTTTATTTGTATCTATTATAATCCACAAAATAAAATGAAATTGATATCCAGAATAACAGGAACAGGGCACTATGTTCCGCCCCTTACTGTAACCAATTTCGACCTGGAAAAGGAAATGGACACTTCTGATGAATGGATACGCAAAAGAACCGGAATCAGAGAAAGACATTATGTTAAGCCCGGAGTGGGTTCTTCGGATCTGGCTTATGAGGCATCAAAAATAGCCATCAGGGATGCAGAAATCAAAAAAGATGACATCGAATTCATCATCGCAGCCACCCTGTCTCCGGATCATTACTTTCCCGGAATCGGAGTTATTGTGCAGTCCAAGCTGGGACTTGCTGGCATAGGGGCTCTGGATGTAAGAAATCAGTGCAGCGGATTCCTTTACGCTCTTTCGGTAGCTGACCAGTATATAAAAACCGGAAAATATAAAAAAATACTGGTAGTGGCTGCGGAAGTGCAGTCAACAAACCTTGACTATTCCGATGAGGGACGGCATGTGGCTGTGCTTTTTGGGGATGGAGGAGCGGCGGCTGTCATAGAGGCAACGGACAAAGAAGAAAACAGGGGAATCCTTTCCACCCACTTATTCTCAGACGGAAACTACGTGCAAAAATTATGGATGGAAACTCCGAGCCCTAAAGAAAAGCCCACCTTTTCGTATGATATGATAGATACCAAAAGATGCTTCCCAAAAATGGAGGGCAAGCATGTGTTTGTCAACGCTGTTGAAAACATGCCCAAAGCTGTCTGGGCAGCTCTTGAACACAATAATATGACCATTGACGATGTGGATCATCTTATTCCTCATCAAGCAAATGACAGAATAAGCTTAATGGTTGCAAAAAAATTAGGGATTCCGGTCCCTAAAGTGATAAGAAATATCGACCGTTTTGGAAACACAACAGCAGCTTCTATCCCTATAGCACTTGATGAATCTATCAAAAACGGGCGCATAAAAAAAGGTGATATCATCGTGCTGACTGCTTTCGGATCGGGATACACGTGGGCATCGGCTTTGATGAGATGGTAATTGAATAGAATGTTTGACCAGTATCTTTATTTAATCCTATTTTTATGATAGGATAATTTTCTACTTAAAAATCATTTAAGATGGAATAATGCTTTAAAAGAGGAGGAACAAATGAGAAAGATCTTAACAGTTCTTTTCATCCTTGTGTTTTCATTTGCCAGCGCAGGACTTCTTATAGCTCAAAACAATAAAGAAGACGCTAAATTCTACAAAACTCTTGAAGATTATCTGGATTCTTTATGGGAATTCTATCCCACGCAGGCGACCCTTGCCGGCTTCCACGAATACGACGGCCAACTGGAAGATTTTTCCAGCCGCACTATCACCAAACAATATGAGAAGCTGGATGAACTGAATAAGTCATTTATCGTTGAAATTGACCAGACGAGTTTAAGCCCTGAAGCAAAAAGGGACCACTCCGTGATCATGGATGGACTCTCCCTGGAATTGCTTCAACATGAAGGTCTTCTTCCGTGGGAATATGACCCGCTGTTTTATAATAAAATTATATACAACTGTGTCAGACCTCTGATGACTGGAGATTTCGGTACTCCTGAAGACAGAGCCAAAAACGCAGCCAAAAGGCTTAACGCCGTACCCAAATTTTTGAAAGAGGCTATGAAAAGCCTGAAAACTCCCCCCCAGCTTTCTACGGAAACAGCCATCAAACAATTCCCGGCAATAATGAATTTTTACCAGAACGAAATGCCCCAGCTCATCCAGGAAGCCCCCGATTCCCAGAAATCTGACCTTCAGAAAAACCTTGCAGCAGCCATCTCTGCTTTAAGTGGGTATCAAGCTTATTTGAGCAGCGACCTACTTCCCAAATCAACAGGAAATTTCCGCCTCCTCCAGGCACATGTTAAAATGGCAAGAACAGGCTACCAAAATCTGACTCCCCTGCAGCAGATCGCTGAAATCGCTAAAGTCGATATAAACAACATCCGGAGAGAAATGGCATTGATCTGTGTTTCCTTTTATAAGATCATGGATCCAAAATTCAATGTTGAAAAACCTCCTTCCAATCTAACAGAGGAGCAGCTGAGAAATGTCATCATCTCCCATGTTCTCGATAAACTCAAAGTTTACCATTCCACTAAAGAAAATTTCTTTGAAACTCTCGCTGCGTCCCAACAGGAAGTGAAAAACTTCATACAAGAAAAAGGGCTCCTTGATGAACTGCCGGAAAGTGAACTCATAATAGAAGAGATGCCTGAAGTCTTTCAAATGGGCAACCGGTTCAGACTTGTTACCCCTGGTCTTTATGATGATTCAAGCCAGTACACACTTCAAATCGCTCCCTTTGATAAGGACCTCAGTGAAGAAGACATACAGGCTGTTCTAGAGGATTACAATGATTTTATTCTCCCCTTTTACACCGCAAGAAATATTTATCCGGGACCTTTCGTGCCGGCCTATTTTTCGCTAAAAAATGCCTCTCTAGCTCAAAAATTATATCCGAACAAAGCGATATTTTATGGATGGCCTCTCTTTGTCGAAGAGATGATGGCCATGTCCGGAATACGAGACTATGACCTCAGGCTCCGTCTCCATCAGTTAAAAATGAAGCTGACAGCAGCCATCGATTTTATACTGGACCTGCAAATCCATGAAGGCAGCATGACCAAAGAACAAGCTGTCAATTATATGACGAGGATGGGATTTCAATCTGAAATTGAGGCAGAAAGAAATTGGAATAGAATTGTTTTGAAGCCTCTTGAAGCTGGCTACGCCTATGTGGGATACCAGGCTTTGCTTGATATGGAAGAGGAATATAAAAAGATTAAAGGCGATGCTTTCAGTGAAAAAGAATTCCTTCAGCAAATACTCAGCTATGGTCCTATTCCAATCAGACTATTAAGAGAAGAAATCAAATAAATCAGGAAGAAACTCAATAAAAAGGCCTGTTTTTCTAAAAACAGGCCTTTTGTATTTATCTTGATACGTTCGGTGGATTCATATACTTTTTTTAATCCGGTTTTAGAAGAAACATCAAAAAATGATACGTATTATTGACTCTCACGCTCACTTAAGTACCGAAGACTTTGACAAGGACAGAGACCAGGTCATCAAGCGGGCCTTTGATTCAGGCGTCGAAAAAATCCTCTGCCCCACTGAGGTTTCAGACAGAAAGATTTTAAGCACCACTTACAGTCTGATAGAAAAATACAGCCACATTACAGCCGCAGGGGGCGTGCATCCTCACAACGCCAACCGGTACAGCCAAAATCTTGAGAACAAAATCAGGGATATGGCCCAAGAGAATAAGATCGTCGCTGTTGGAGAAATCGGTCTTGATTTCTATTATAATTACTCCCCTCCTGCCGAACAAAAACGGGCCTTCCAAAAACAACTTGCGCTTGCCCAAGAACTGAAGCTCCCTGTCATCATCCACAGCAGGCAAGCCGCATCTGATGTGCTCGCTCTCATAAAAGGACAGAATTTCACCAACGGAGGCATTGCGCACTGCTTCACAGAAAACCTAGGGTTCGCAAAAAAGATGATGGACAGAGGATTTTATATCTCCTTTTCAGGAATCCTTACTTATCCTAAAGCTCATGAGCTGAGAGAAACAGCAAAACAAATTCCCGGTGACAGGCTTCTCGTAGAAACAGATTCTCCCTTCCTGACTCCGGTGCCATTCAGGAAGAAATTCAAAAGGAACGAACCAGCGTTTGTTACAGAGACCACAAAATTCCTTGCAGGCCTCAAAAAAGTGCCCTTTGAGACCTTTGCTGAAAAAATGTGTCAAAATTTCAGCTGCCTATTCACAGGGAGCTAAGATAAGTTTGAAATATAAGATTTTTGGTGTTAATATACAATCCGCATATTAAAAAAATGACACATCAAAAATCTTTAAAAGTGCCAGCCAGCCACAACCTCTCTTTAAATGAACTTTACTCCCTAATAAAAAACGATCTCAACAAAATAGAAAAAAAAATAAAGGGTTTTACTTCCTCTCCAAATCCTCTCATTAAAGAAATCAGCAACTATCTCTTCAGAAAACCGGGGAAAAAGATCAGGCCGGCTCTTGTAACTCTCTGTTCCAAGCTTTTCAAGTACCCGGGAAACGAGCATATCCTCATGGGTACCCTTGTGGAAATGATCCATACAGCCAGCCTTATTCATGATGACATCATCGATGAATCTGATAAGAGAAGAGGAAAGGATACAGTCCACACCCGTTGGGGGCCTAATATTACAGTGCTTCTTGGTGATTATATTTATATAAACACCATAGGTTCCTCTCTAAACACAGCGAATCTGGAAATAACAAAAACACTTATTCAAGCATCTGCTCAAATGATAGAGGGTGAACTGAATGAATACTACCTGAGCGGAAACCTTGAAATCACTGAAGAGGATTATCTGGATATACTTAATAAAAAAACGGCTTCTCTTTTTTCAGCTTGCTGTCAGATCGGGGGCAGACTTGCTGGTGCCCAGGAAAAATTCATCAGCATGCTGGGAGAATTCGGCATCAATTTCGGAATGAGCTTCCAGTTGATTGACGACCTTCTGGATTATAGTGGAGATCCTGAATCATTGGGAAAACCAGTGCTGTCCGATCTGAAGGAAGGCCGTGTCACACTGCCTTTAATTTACACGTTTAACAATGACGGACATGAAAACCAGAAAAGCATTAGTGAACTCTTTAATCAAAAAGACTTCAGTAAATTATCCCTTAAAAAAATCATAGATATTGTGGAATCCAATGGTGCGCTCGAATATACTTTCCAAAAGGCAAAGGACTTTTCGATTTCAGCAAGGAATATATTAAAGCATTTTCCAGAATCAGCTTTTCGCGAAAGTCTAGCCCGAATTTCAGATTACATTCTTTACAGAAATAAATAGGATCATAAAGCCAATCATACATGAGAGATTGAATGTATATACAGCCTGATTTTATGAATAACCTAAGTAAACCTGGATTATTCACGAGTCAAGCTTACTGCAGATGCGAGGCACAGGGTATGAAGCTGTGGTCCTTCACCGCGAATGCCCTGGAACAAAGCAGATGCTGTGAGATTGGCTCGCCTGTAAGGGAAAATCAGCCTGCATTAAATTTAAATACAAAACAGAAATATAAAGATAAACTTTGTTTGTTAACACGATAAGCATCAAAAGACAATTGATTGGTATATATGGAATGTATGTGCAGGCTGATTTTATGAATAATTCAGGTGGATGATGCTGGAGATAGAAGACAAAATCAGAATCCAAAACCCCCAAAAAACACACGAAAAACTCCTCTCTCTAGGGGCCTCGCTAACCAAATCCAGGTATTTTGAAGAAAACATACTTTATGATTTTCCTGAAAAAAATCTGACAAAAAAAAACCAAGCCCTTAGACTCAGGTCCGTGGGGAAACAAAATATCCTGACTTATAAAGGAGCACCGCAAAAGTCAAGAAAATTCAAAATCAGAGAGGAATTCGAAACCCTGGTCAAAGATAAGAAGCAAACACAAAAAATACTATCCTCCCTTGGATTTAAACAGGTTTTCGTTTACCAAAAATACAGAACAGAATACCGGATGAAGAATTTAAAAATATGTTTGGACGAGACCAAAGCTGGAAAATTTCTCGAATTTGAAGGAAAAAGAGAAGATATCACTGCATTCACAAAAAAAATAGGATATTCAAAGGATGATTTTATTAAGACTGATTATATATCTCTTCTAAAAGAAATGGAAACTAGATAAGGAAACCTAAACGGATTTACTGTCCTCGCCTTCCTTCTTTTTCCCTTTTTTCTCTCTTTCATCCTCGTCAATGACCTTAAAATCAATGACTCCCTTTTTAACTTCTTCCTGGGCAATACGGATAAGACTCTTGGATTTGGACTTTATTTTGGGTTTGGCTCCTTTTAAAAGCTGTCTCGCCCTTTTAGACACAAGTAAAATAAACTTATATTTGCTATCCAGATCTTTGTAAGATTCCAATTATAAAAATCTCCTCTTCAATATATCAGCAAGTAAAATAACAAAAATCTGATTTAAATTCAACATATAATTTAATCTAGCCTTAAATCAGCACTTACCTGAATGACGAACGAGTCAAGGTCAATCATATTTGACAAAGAAATAACTCTTAATTAAACTATTCAAGAATTACGTGACCCGTTAGCTCAATTAGGCAGAGCAGCTGACTCTTAATCAGCAGGTTGAAGGTTCAATTCCTTCACGGGTCACTTTTTTTGGGCCTGCTTGAAGAAAACGTTCCCTTTATGTTCCTAATGACTTTTGTAATTCCCTTGTCTCCGTCTTCAATAAAGAGCTTCTCCGTGGAATTCCGGAAATAGGAGTTGTGATAGACCTCGGACTTCTGCTTTGAAATCCTCAGATCATACTCTTTTCTCTTTTCCGGATCAATCAATACTCTATAAGCTTCTTTTATCTCCTGCAGCATCTTCTCTCTTTGTTCTTCATTGATCAGAGTGTAATGTGCCAGAGAATCTTTGCTGTAAGACAATTGTGCTATTTGATAGGCCCTCTCAATATCCTGCTGGGAAGCGCTCCGGCTTACATTCATGACCTCATAAAGAGTCATTTCTCTACTCAATCTCATATTCCTAACTCTATTTTTCAGTCAGTCTGGAAGCAATAGAAAGGATGGCCTTCCCTACATCCGAATCCGGATATTTATCCATTACCGGCGTTAAATTTTTCACACTTTCATGCACAATCTCGTTAAACGGGATAGCTCCCATATAGTCCAAATTAATAACCAGAATTTTTTGAACGACATTTGAGATGGATTCTCCGAGCATGAAATCTTTCTCATGCCTTGCTTTATTGATGATAAGTCCGGGCTTGAATTTCTTAAGGGCCCGGAACAGCAGATCTGCGTAATATTTATCCTGAGAAATGATTTCACTGAGAAAACTATATACCGACCTTGAATTGTCGTTAATCTGTTCCGTTACTTTTTTAATCAAATCCTGAATCTGATAATGATCGATGTATAATTTCAGAAGCCTTATGATACAGGACTTTAAAAAGTAATAGGCATTCTCGATAGACGTAGGTTCAGGATTTATTACCAGTATACCCGGATTTGAGAGCAGGAAAAAATCAATGGAATTATAGGTCGAGCCGGTCCCTATATCGATGATAACTACATCAGAGTCAAATGTCTTTATATGCCTTAACAACTTTAACTTTTTGAAATAATTCAGATTTGCTGTAAAAAGAAGATGGTCTGAACCCTTTACAAGGCGTAATTTGTTATACCGGGTGGGAACAGCCACATCCTTAAGGCTGGGGACTTTCTTTGTTAAAAAATCCCCTATATCCAAATCACTTTTCTTCATCCCAAGGAAAGTATGAAGATTGGCACCCCCTAAATCAGCATCAATCAATGTGACTTCTTTGTTTTTCTTTGAAAGACAGAGGGCCAGGTTTGCCGTGACAAAGCTTTTCCCCGTTCCTCCTTTTCCCCCACCAACTGCCCATATAGTCCTGGTCCGGTTCTGCCGTTCTGAAACGACCGGATTACTTCTCGTTTGCTTTGGATTCATATTATGAATAATCCAGGTTGATCAAAAAAAGTATTTTAAGTATTTTAACACAGACAAAACATTTGTAAAACAAAACAAGTAATATTAGCTCTTTACTGTTTGAATTCTGACTTTTATAATAATAAAAGCGAATCGTCAATGGATTTAAGCATTCTCATCACTGCCGGGATACTCATTGCGGTTACTGTTCTAGCTGCGGTGTTGATTCTCAAAAGCACACTAAAAGAGACCTCCATTAAGATAGAAGAGTTAAAACAGTCTCAATCCGAAGATAAATCCATGTCTCTTATGCAGCAGCAAATAAATGACCTTACCAAAAATATCAACCAGCAGCTCAACAACATAAACAGCCAATTCCAGAAAACCACCGGACATATCGGCACGACATTAGGCGATGTTAAAGAAAATTTAGGAAGAATGGAAAGTGTCACCTCGCAGGTTCTGGAAAAAGCCAAAAATATCTCAAATCTGGAAAATCTTCTCCGCGCTCCTAAATTCAGGGGGGGCTTAGGAGAATTGTTTTTAGGTGACCTGTTAGCTCAGATCCTTCCTCCCGCTCACTACAAGCTCCAGCATAAATTCAAAACCGGAGATATGGTGGACGCCATCGTTAACATTGGGGAAAACATAGTGCCTATAGATTCAAAATTTCCTCTAGAAAACTTTAAAAAATATCTAAACGAGGAAAACGAAAAAGAGAAAATAAATCTACGAAAAAAATTTGTTTCAGATGTAAAAAAACACATCGATGTCATCCAACAAAAGTATATCCTTCCCGATGAAGGAACATTTGACTTTGCCCTCATGTATATACCTGCAGAAAATATATATTACGAGACCATTCTTCGCGAAGAAAACATGGACAAGGACAAGAGTATCTTCTCTTACGCCACCCAAAAAAGAGTTATTCCTGTTTCCCCGAACTCATTTTTCGCTTATCTCCAGGTAATCGTACTGGGTCTCAAAGGCCTGCAAATAGAAAAATCCGCCCAATTCATATTTCAGTCTCTCTCAAGGCTTCAAAACGACCTCCGTGTGTTTAAAGACTCGTTTAACGTTGTCGGCACTCATTTAAATAATGCCAGAACAAAATATGATGAGGCTGAAAAAAGACTGTCAAAATTTACTGATAAAATAAAGTCACTGGATTCTTATGAAGCGGAACTGCTTGAAGAAAAAAAAAGTGACTGAAAGTCTATATATCTGAGGAATATTTCAACTCCTTGAATGTGATAATAAAAGATGTCTCTTTATTGCTTTCTATTTTCATGTCCCCGTGAAGCTGCTCTGTGAGCATATTGACCAACTGAAGTCCGAAAGAACCGGGTTTGTTCATATCAATTTTATTTTTCATACCTACGCCATTATCACTGACAACCAGCTTGAGTCTTCCATCTCCTGTTCTGACCATAGAGACTCTGACCTCTCCTTTCTCCTTATCTGGAAAACCATGCTTTAATGAATTGGATATCAACTCGTTCAGCAAAAGCCCTAAAGGAATGGCCGTATTTATATCCAAGGAAATTTTTTCAATATCCTTTTTCAAAACAATCTTCTCCGAATCAATCCCAAAAGACTGAAAAAGATAGTGAGCTAAGCTGTCTATGTATTTTGACAAATCGACTTTGGAAAGTTCCTCAGATCCATACAGTTTTTCGTGCACCATGGCCATGGTCTTTATTCTTCCCCGGCTTTCCCTGAAAATCTCAAGTATATCTTCATCCTCTATATTTGCAGACTGAAGCGCCAACAAACTTGATATCACCTGCATGTTATTTTTAACTCTGTGATGGACCTCACGCAGCAGGACTTCCTTCTCACGGAGAGAGTCTTCGATCCTCATCTTATCTTTCTTGCTTTCTGTTATATCCCGGACATAAGAACGGGTTCCGATGACATGATTTTTTTCTCTTAACACCACCACTTCCACTTCACAAAATAGAGGAGTTCCGTCTTTTTTAATTCCTTTAAATTCATAACTGCTTTCCACTTTTTTGCCGCTGACCCGGCTCCTATGAAGGTGGATAACAGTCTCCCGGTCTTCGGGATGAACCAACGTCAGTATTGTTTTTCCCTCAAGTTCCTCTCTTTTATACCCGAATATCTCACACAGTCTGTCATTAAAATATTTTAAATTTCCGTCTTTATCATCGATCAGGATAGCTATTCTTGCTTTTTCAACCAGACTTTTATATCTGGCTTCGGATTTTTTGAGCTTCTGCTCCATTTTTCTGTGTTCCGTTATATCATTGATATGGGCAACGGTCTGTACATTCCCTTTCGGAGTTTTAAGCACATCTGAGACAATCTCAACAAGGCGCCTTTCTCCGTCTTTTCTAATGATATAAAACTCATATTTTTGAGGTTCGTCTTCTCCCCTTTGCCTTTTCCTATATCTGCTGGTCACCAGAGCTCTTGATTCCTCTTCAAGGAATTTCCTGAAGTCTTCCCCTATAATCTCTTCCTTTTCATAGCCTGAGATCTCTGCAACCCTCTCATTTACATATGTGAACCTGAACCGATCATCCACAGTAAATATACCTGAAGGAGAATTGTTCACCACCAAACGGAAAAGCTCATTTCTTTCTGAGAGTTCTTCTTCGGATTTTTTCCTGCTTATAGCCGTTGCGACCTGCTCTGAAACAAAATTCAGAACATCTTTATCTCCTTCCGTGTACCGGAGTCTTTTCCTGTAACTCTGGACAACCAGCACTCCGATGGTTTCATTCTTTATTTTAAGGGGAACACCGAGCCAGTCCACGGAAGGAGGCCCAACAGAAACAACTTCTCCTTTCTTTTCCAGCTCCTTGAACACACGCTCTGACGCGAGGAGAGGTTTCCCTGACCTCAATACATATTCTGTCAATCCTTTCCCTAATTTCTGTGGAGGAGGAGGGTCTTCCTCCTGGTCTACAAAATAAGGATAATCCAGCAATCCAGACTTTTTGTCATAAAGAGCAAGATAAAAATTATCTTTAGAAGGCATTAATTTCTGTATGATGGTATGGATTTTCTTGTAAAGCTCATCAAGGCTTTTTGCTGAATGCGCTGCTTCTGAAATTTTGTATAAAGATTCCTGTATTTTTTCTAATTGTTCCAAATCCGCGACTTTTCTCTTTAATTTTTTAAGATCCCCGGAAAGCCGCCCTTTTGTTTCTTTTTCTCTTTTCACTTGTTCCCTTCTTTAACCTTTTTTTGTTCAGCCTGTGCTCTTTATAAAAGCCATGTTGCCCTCATTTTTTCCTCCTAATCTGATTCCTCAAAAGAGGATAACTGCTGTTCTAATTTAGTCACCATCTCTCTTAATAATTCTATAATTTCCTCAAGGTCTTCAGGAGAAAAAATATCCCAGTCTTCAATAGTGCATTCATCCCTTCCTCTTTCCAGGCTATCTATGGCTTCCTCGAGGCTCTCAATAAGATGTTCACAGGTCTCTTCTTTTGTAGTCATTCCATTTCTCCTTTTCAATGAACCCGGACCCGTATATAATCCAGGTGAATTGTATTTCTGTCTATATAACACATGAAGAAATTTATTGTCAAAGGGAAGTCTTCTTTTTTTTATCATTGACTCCTTAACTGATATGTGATATATTACATAACAGATGCAGCAGTTGGATCTCTCAAACGAGGGCTTCTAGTAAAGCAGCGGTGACTCCGATGACAAAAGGACTTATTTTCGATATCAAAAAATACGCCATCCATGACGGGCCGGGCATACGCACAACTGTTTTTCTTAAAGGATGTCCCTTGCGCTGCTGGTGGTGCCACAATCCGGAAGGACAATTGCTGCAAAAAGAACTGTTCTATAATGCGGAAAAATGTCTTGCCGGCTGTACGGACTGTATCGCTGCCTGCCCGAATCAGGCTATAACCAGAGACAGCACTGGAGTCTCCATAGATAAAAGCAAATGCCGGATGAAGGAAGACTGTGCCGAAGCCTGTCCCTCCGGAGCTTTAAAAGTCATAGGGCAGGAGATAAGCGCTGATGAATTAATGAAGGAAATCGAAAAAGACAGAGTGTTCTATCAAAATTCAAACGGGGGTGTTACGTTTTCCGGTGGTGAACCCTTAATGCAGATCAAATTTCTGGAAGAAGTACTTGAAAAATGCAAAAATCAGCACCTTCACACGGCCGTTGATACATGCGGATACGCACCTTTTAAGGATTTTGAAAGAATAATGGATAAAGTCGATCTTTTTCTTTATGACCTGAAAACGATGGATGAAGAAGAACACGTAAAATCCACAGGAGTTGGCAACCAGCTCATCCTTGAAAATTTAAAAAAACTGGGGAAATTAGCAAGAGAAATCCATATCAGGATCCCCTTGATCCCCGGTGTCAATGACTCCCGAGAAAGCGCGCAAAAAACAGCTCGATTCATCCGAACCATTCCGGGGATAAACAGGATCAACCTCCTCCCCTTCCACAGGGCGGGAACCCAAAAATACACCAATCTAAAAAGAACACTGAAAAACATGGATCCTGTTTCAGATGACAAAATAAAAAGATTACGAAAAATATATGAAACATTCGATTTTTCCGTAAAGATCGGGGGATAAAATGAACAGCCGGATCAAAAAACTGAGAGATCAGAGCGTCAGCACAAAGCCGTTTATATCCATTGAAAGGGCTCGCCTGCTGACCAAATTTTATAAAAGCAGTAACGCCAAAAAAGTGTCAAATCCTGTAAAAAGAGCTCTTGCTTTTAAATACATTATGGAAAACAAGACCATCTGTCTTAACGAAGGAGAACTCATTGTTGGAGAAAGAGGCCCTTCCCCCAGGGCCACTCCCACTTACCCCGAGATCAACACACACAGTCTCAAGGACTTAGACATCCTGAATTCAAGGGAGAAAACCTCTTATTCCATAAGTTCCGAAACAAAAGAAGCCTATAAAAAGGAGATCATCCCTTTCTGGAGAGGGCAGTCCATAAGAGACAGGATCTTTGACGAAGTATCAGACGAGTGGAAAGATGCGTACGAAGCAGGAATATTTACTGAGTTCATGGAACAGCGCGCGCCGGGGCATACGGTTCTGGACAACAAAATCTATAAAAAAGGTTTTCTCGACTTTAAAAAAGACATAAGAAACAGCATGGATTCGCTTGACTTTCTCAATGACCCGGAAGCCTATCAAAAAAAACAGGAACTCAAAGCCATGGATATCGCTGCGGATGCGATAATGATTCTGGCAAAACGCTATTCTGAAAAAGCCGCCAAGCTCGCAGAAAAAGAAACAAACAAAAAGAGAAAACAAGAGCTCCGAAAAATCTCCGAGATCTGTGCCCGTGTCCCTGCTCACGCCCCCCGCAGTTTCCGGGAAGCTCTGCAGCATTACTGGTTTGTTCACCTGGGAGTGATAACGGAACTGAATGGATGGGACTCTTTCAATCCGGGAAGACTCGACCAGCATTTGTACCCTTTTTATAAACATCAAATAAAGGAAGGAAGCCTTACTAAACAAAACGCCATAGAGCTTCTGGAATCCTTCTGGATAAAATTCAACAACCAGCCCGCTCCTCCGAAGGTAGGCGTGACCGCAGAAGAAAGCGGAACCTATACGGATTTCGCCCTCATTAATATAGGAGGAGTAAAAACCGACGGGACAGACGGCGTGAACGAACTCTCTTACCTCATTCTTGACGTCATCAAAGATATGAGGATACTGCAGCCCAGTTCCATGGTCCAGATCAGCAAAAAGGGGCCTGACAGCTTTCTGGAAAGCGCGCTGAAGATCATAAAAACAGGCTTTGGACAGCCCTCCATATTCAATACGGATGCCATCATCCAGGAACTCTTAAGACAGGGAAAATCCATTGAAGATGCCAGAGACGGAGGAGCCAGCGGGTGTGTGGAAACAGGAGCCTTTGGAAAAGAAAATTATACGCTCACAGGTTACTTCAACATGCCCAAAGTGCTTGAGATCACTCTGCACAACGGCTTCGATCCAAGGACCAAAAAGAAAATCGGGCTTGAAACCGGGGATCCGACCAAATTCAATGAATTTCAGGACCTTATCGATGCCTTCAAAAAACAACTGGATCATTTCATAGATATAAAAATAGAGGGTAACAATATCATTGAAAGGCTCTACGCGGAATACATTCCCGCTCCGTTTCTCTCTATCCTCACAAGCGACTGTATCCAAAACGGAAAGGACTATCACGAAGGGGGAGCCCGGTACAACACAACCTACATCCAGGGAGTGGGACTGGGCACGATGACGGACTGCTTTACATCCATCAAATACAATGTTTTCGATAAAAAAACAATCTCTATGAAAAAACTCCTTCAAGCGCTTGATGCTGACTTCAAGGGAGAAGAAAATCTCAGGCAGCGGCTGATACACAAAACCCCCAAATACGGAAACGATGACGATTATGCGGATGAAAATTTGAAAATCATCTTTGATATTTACTATAAGGCTGTCAACGGAAGACCCAATACCAAAGGGGGAAAGTACAGAATAAACCTGCTCCCTACCACAGTACATGTTTATTTCGGAAGGGTCACGGGAGCCACGCCTAACGGAAGAAAAGCCTCAGTCCCCCTCTCAGAAGGCATATCCCCTACTCAGGGAGCGGATACGCAGGGCCCTACAGCCGTCCTTAAATCCGCCTCAAAAATAGACCATTTAAAAACAGGGGGGACTCTGCTCAATCAGAAGTTCAATCCCCAGCTCTTCGACAATGAAGGCATCCATAAACTGGTGAAACTTATCCGTTCTTATTTCAGTATGGATGCGCATCACGTTCAGATAAACGTGGTCTCAGCAGACACTCTGCGCAAAGCTCAAAAAAAACCCGAAGAATACCAGAATCTCATCGTCCGCGTGGCCGGGTACAGCGACTATTTCTGCGACCTGAATGAAGACCTTCAGAACGAGATCATTTCAAGAACAGAGCATATGGAAGTCTAAGACCTGCTACCACTTGATCTTAGACGTTTCAACTGCCCTAAAGCAAACAGAGTGATTCGTCGTTTCTTAAGGATTCACAAAGAGGAAATAGAATGAAAGAACAGGCCTTATCCATCATGATAAAACTTCATTTCTTGCAGGAAAATTACATGCTGTCCTTCAACGTTCTTATACAAAAGGAAGGGATTATTATGATCTCTGGTTTTATCTGAGCAAATGGAAGGATATGCTCCCTAATCTTCTCTACCTCAATAATGCGCTCAAACAAACAGGATTTAAAAGTCCCGCTCTTAAAAAAGAAAACTGGAGACAAATCACCGCAGAAAGAATGAAAGAAACTGACTGGGATTATGTAAAAAGCGATGTTGAGCCCTTTCTTGAAAACCAGAATGACATAAAAATTTTCACTAAACAGACTCTTCTAACACTGCTCAGTTAAAGTTGGGATATTTCTTCTAACCTTCTTTTTTATTAATGAGGGATATCTGCTTTGACCTCAGTGCTTACGGTAAAGAACTGATAATCTTCATAATGAACCGTGATCTCGGTCCGGTTGTAAAGCTTTCTGTTGTTGTGATAGTAGGCTTCAATGAGGGAGTATTTATTGGGGA
>Ga0180433_10001021_pt1 | contig 47324 bp, 50 predicted proteins | sample SS_ome_8_FD_132980 | JGI IMG/M metagenome (GOLD analysis project Ga0180433, IMG submission 132980) | Hypersaline lake sediment archaeal communities from the Salton Sea, California, USA - SS_1_D_1 metaG | ecosystem: Environmental > Aquatic > Non-marine Saline and Alkaline > Hypersaline >...
ATAAATTGTGACGTTATTTGACTAGTGCTAGTATGTATTAAGAGACAAGAGACAAGAGACAAGAGACAAGAGACAAGAGACAAGAGACAAGAGACAAGAGCAATATGAGGAATATAACACTTTCCTGAGGTTATCCGGAAGAGCTGTGAGACTTTTCCGGATAGTGTTGCAGGGCGCTCTACCGTTTACTTTCCAGCCCTTGCGTGCAGCTTTTCTGCTACATGCTTGCCGCTGAGCGCAGCGCCTTCCATTGAAGCAAGGTAGCGCTGATAGGTGTAATCCCCGGCGAGATAAAAGTTGTCTATGGGGCTTCTCTGATCGGGTCGGTACTTGTCAACATCAGGGACGGCTTTATAGACCGACTCAGGGATTTTAACGAGAGTCGATTTCAGGAGTTTTGCATGCCGTGCTTTCGGGAATCTTTCATGGATGTCTTTCATGACAAGCCTGATGATGACCTCTTTGGGCATATCCATGAGATGGTGCGCCGGTGCGAGAACAAGGCTCATGACACTGCCGCCTGTTGAGGTTCCCATGCCCTCCTGGAAGTCGCCCGGGCAGGTGATCGAGACATCGGCAAATGTCGCAAAAATTGTGCCCTGTGAAAACATCAGGTTATCGGTATCTGTGATTTTTTTGTCGAACCAGAGCTGACAGTTTGCAACCGGGCTGCCTGTAAACTGGTACAGATCCGAGAAATACCGGTGCTTCAGCCACGGTTCAGGAAGTATCTTTTTTACACTGTGCACAGGGAGTGCCGAAATATATGCATCAGCTTCAATCGCATGACCGTCACTAAGCACGGCACGCTTGATGGTATGGTCTTCATTGAGTTCAAATCGGGAAAGTTTCCCATCGATAAAGATTCTGCCTCCCTTGCTTTGAATGTACTGGCGCATCGGCTCAATCATCGAGTCGCCCGGATTTTCCCGGAAAAACGCGAACTTCGTAGCGGCATAGTCTGTACCGAAATATTTGAAGATTGTCAACATCGGACGTGCACTGATCACATTCGGTTCGATAAAGTTCATCGCAAGGGCGATCGCTCTCCAGAGTTTCTCAAGAGAGTGTTCCGAAGCTCCCCGCAGCCTGTGCCATTCCGAGTAGGTCATATGATCCTGACTGCGAAAATATTCTTCATTACCTGCAAGCGCAGGGTAGAGTCCTTTTATGAGGGACAGTTTATCCCACATGGTCAGAAAATCCGCCTGCAGGCCACCGACAACTTCTGCCCAGGGGCTCGGAAGATGTGCTTTTTTGAAATATGACTGTTTGCCGTCAGGCTCCGCATAGATAAGAGAGTGCTCTTTCCAGAGGTAGTTGTCACCGGCACCGACCCTGTCAAGATAGGTTTGCAGCTGTTCGTAGCCTCCGAAAACGATATGCAGTCCCGATTCAACGGAATCCCCGTCCTTGTCTTTCCAGACGGAGACTTTTCCGCCAAGGACTTTTCGTTTTTCATAAATTTCAACGTCATGTCCGCGGTCAACCAGTTCAATGGCTGCGCTTAAACCGGCTACGCCGGCTCCGAAGATTGCTACTTTCACCGTTTGATGCTCTTGTGGGTTATGTATCTCAAGAAATCATGAGCAGAATATAAGTATAAATTCCTCTCTTTGCAGGGTTTCATTATTCTAAATTCAGGCTGGTTCAGCGTTTGTCTTTGGGGTTGATTGTTGTCAGGAACCAATCGACATCTTCGATGAACTTGGCAAAGAGGGAAAGCGACCCTTTTACAAAAAGCCGTACATCACTCATGGCAGGAGGACGATTCTCCGGGCTCGTTATTTCAGAGTATTTTTCCGACCGACTGTAATCGCCCGGTTTTTCGTCTGGTCTGAGCTCAATCATGATCAATCCCTTTTTTCAGGGCCTGCCAAAGTCTTTGAAATGGTATACTGCATGCAGGTGCATGGACGTCTTCGCAGTTAGCCTTGCACATAAATTAATAAGTACACATTTTTATGGAAATCCGGAAGGAAATGTACGACCTTCCGGCTTCTGTCGCCCGAAGAAGTGTTGATTTGCCTGCATATCCTTATTATTTTAGGTATATTGTTCTTTAGGTGGGCATAAGTTTAGAAAATATTTGTCTTATTCTTATTATTTTTGTAATGTGGTGGTGAACAAATACAAAATTGTAGGTTTATGTCCGGTCACATTGATCTTATTGATCTTAAAATTATCGAAGCTCTCGGTAAAAACGGTCGCATACGTTTGAGTGAGCTTGCTGAAATCGTGGGGTTATCGATCCCTTCTGTCAGCGAACGCCTTGATAAGCTCCAGAAAAAAGGCATTATCAAAAACTTTACCACTCAGGTGGATGAAAGGCGGCTTGGTTTTGATATTCAGGCATTTGTCTGGGCGAGAGTCGATTCTTCCAAACACTATAAATCGTTCATGGAGCATGTTATTCGAGAAGATGAGATTATGGAGTGTTATGCCGTGACAGGCGAGGGTTCGCACATATTACGGGTCATGACGCACAATACGGCATCTCTTGAACAGCTTTTGTCCAGAGTGCAGAGCTGGCCGGGAGTGCTTGGGACCAATACCAGTTTTGTCTTGTCTCAGATAAAAAGGAATACAACAATCAGCGCGGAGATCGTTCGCAAGAACCTTAAGGACAGAGAGGTGCTTGCCGTGTTTGACGAAAAGAAATCAAGAAAATGAAAATCTGTCTTTTTATTCTTTACTCATATAAATAAAAACCATCAAGGAGGATCTGTTGGACAACAATAGCACTACAGCGGTATCAACGTATTTTGGTTCCATGACCTTTGATCAGGCGGCCATGCGTAAAAAACTTCCAAAGGAAGTCTATCGGGCATTGCTGAAAACCATTGAGGCTGGTAACAAGCTTTCTGAGGATATATCGGCGGTTGTCGCTCACGGAATGAAAGAGTGGGCAATGGAGCAAGGGGCGACGCACTATACACACTGGTTCCAGCCCATGACCGGATCTACGGCTGAAAAGCATGACGCGTTTCTGTCAATTGATGGCGACGGGACTCCGATCGAGCGTTTTTCAGGCGGTCAGCTTATTCAGGGCGAACCGGATGCTTCAAGTTTCCCGTCCGGAGGTATGAGGACAACGTTTGAGGCAAGAGGATATACAGCCTGGGATCCATCAAGCCCGGCGTTTCTTATGAAAGGTGGCAAAGGTCTGACCCTGTGTATCCCTACGGTCTTTATCTCCTATCATGGTGAGGCTCTCGACGAAAAAACACCTCTGCTTCGTTCCATGGATGCTGTCAGCAAATCGGCAGTCAGGCTTCTCGATATTCTTGGCACGCAAGCCAGCCGTGTCAATACCTATGCCGGCGCTGAGCAGGAGTATTTTCTGATCGATCGCAAATTCTATTCCATGCGTCCTGATCTTGTGATGACCGGACGTACGCTTCTTGGGGCCAATCCGCCCAAAGGCCAGCAGCTTGAAGATCACTATTTCGGTTCTATCCCCGACAGAGTTCTTGAGTTTATGAATGAGGTCGAAGAAGAGCTCTATCTGCTTGGCATTCCTGCAAAAACCCGACATAATGAGGTTGCTCCTCACCAGTTTGAGATTGCGCCTATTTTCGAGAGAGCAAATATCGCGGCAGATCACAACCTGCTGGTTATGGAGATCATGCGAAGGGTTGCCGAGAAGAAAGGATTCGCACTCCTTATACACGAAAAGCCATTTGGCGGAATCAACGGTTCCGGAAAACATAACAACTGGTCTATCGGTACAGCTGAAGGCATCAATCTTCTTGAGCCTGGTGACACTCCAGAGTCAAATATTCAGTTTCTGATATTTCTCGTTGCCGTTCTCAAAGGAGTCTACAAGCGTTCTGCTGTCCTGAGGGCTTCTATTGCCAGTATCGGCAACGATCATCGTCTTGGCGCAAATGAAGCTCCACCAGCCGTTGTCACTGTTTTCCTCGGTGAACTGCTGGAGAAGGTGCTCGATGCAATCGAAAGCGGCAAGGTTGATTTTACTACCGAGAAACAGATTCTTGACCTTGGGCTCGCTCATATGCCTGTTCTCAACAAGGATTATACGGATCGTAACCGTACCTCTCCTTTCGCGTTTACCGGCAACAAGTTCGAGTTCCGCGCTGTCGGTTCGTCACAGCCTATCTCGACACCGAACATGGTACTCAATACCCTGATGGCGGAAGCTATTGACGGTATTTCCGAAGAGATCCAGTCTAAAATCGATGCTGGTATCGAAAGAGACGCGGCTATTCTTGAGGTGATTCGTGCTGAAATTGCTGCAACAAAGGCTGTTCGCTACCAGGGAGACAACTACAGCGATAATCTTCAGGATGCAGCTGCAGAGCGCGGTCTGCCGAACATGAAAAATACACCGCAGTCCCTGAGGGCGCTTCTTGAGGAGGATAACAAGAAAATGTTTGCCTCTTACAGTGTTCTTTCAAACGAGGAACTCAATTCGAGGTTGAATACCCGTCTCGAACGCTATATCAAGGGAATCGATATCGAAGCCCGTACGTTACAGCTTATGCTCAAAACTTTTGTTATTCCTGACGTTTCTGAATATCAGGGTGAAATCGCATCATCGTTCAACGGACTTATTGAAGCTGCTTCACGTATCGGCATCTCAGACAAAACATTGAAGAGTCAGGGTGATCATCTGAAAGCTCTTGCCGAAAATCTTTCTGTTCTTATTGATCTGACCGAAGAACTCGATGCTGTTATTGTCAAACTCGGTGATATCGAAGAGGAGTTTGACGCGGCTGACTACTGTGCGGACGTTGTGCTTCCTGCCATGAACAAAGTGCGTGATGTCGCTGATCTTCTCGAACTGATGGTGGATCGCAGCAAATGGCAGCTGCCTACCTATTCCGAAATGCTTTTCGAGCACTAAAAAAAACAGGGGGGCGACAAGCCCCCCGTTTTTTTTTGATAGCCATCCATCCATCCAGCTACTCTCACTCCCCGATGATCTTGATCAGCAGCCGCTTTTTCCTTCTCCCGTCAAATTCACCGTAAAAGATCTGTTCCCAGGGACCGAAGTGGAGTTTTCCTCCGGTCACGGCAACCACTACCTCACGACCCATTATCTGACGTTTATGGTGTGCGTCCCCGTTATCTTCTCCGGTCCGGTTGTGGCGATAGAGGCTCAAGGGTTCATGAGGCGCAAGTTCTTCCAGCCATCGTTTGTAGTCGCTGTGGAGGCCAGGTTCATCATCGTTGATGAATACCGATGCAGTTATATGCATCGCGTTGACAAGACAAAGACCTTCACGGATGCGGCTCTCCCCGAGAGCCTGTTCGACTTCGGAAGTAATATTGAGGAAGCCCATCCTTTCTGGCATGTTCATCCAGAGTTCTTTGTGAAACGATTTCATGGTTCGGAATGCTTGTAGTTGAAAGAATTCAGGAAATATCGTTTATTTCTAAATTATAGTGTAAAAAGTTTTACTTTTTACATTTACTACCAAAAAACGATATCCGGGCAAAATTATGCAGCAGGTTTTTCAATATCCCATGACCTACCCCTGGTGGTGGCTTGACAACTATTTTCTCTTTACGTGGTTTCTGGGGATGTTGATTCTGGCCGTAGGTTGGGGCGTTTTTTTCAGGTATGGTAAATTCAGCTATGGCATAGATTTCGGTTGTCTCTGGAAAAGCCTCCTGCTGCTGCTCATGACGACGCTTGCTCTTGGCGTGCCTAACTACTACAACACCCGGTTTATCGCTGAACATGGTCAGGAGGGAGATGTCATTACTCTCGACGATGAAAAACTTACCTACAATTTCCGGAAAGGAGAGGCAAAAACCTTCAGATTCGAGGATATTGTCAAAATCTACCAGGAGCCGGTTACCTTCAATCCACCGCCAAGATTTTTTGTCGTCGCCAAAACCGGTGCATCGGTGGATTCAGTTTTCGTTACAGAGAATCTGCCCGGCTACGAAAAAATGCTGACGGAGTTGTCCGCTTTTTCTGAAATCCCGTTTGAGCGCTGAACCGCCATGCGTCCGACAGCAGTTACATGAATGAGCAGGTACTGATTATTGAAGCAGGCAACTCAGCGACCGATTTTTCTGTCTATGAGGAGGAGCGTTCTGTTGCTTTTTATCATGTCGCTTCCGAAATACTTGGTGAAGGTGAGGAAGCTGAACGACAGATAAGCAGGATATTTCAGCATCATGCAGTCATACAGCGCGCAGCGATTTGCAGTGTCATTCCTTCACTTACGGCGCTGTTTCTTCCTATCCTCGAAAATAGGGTTGCCGGCCGGGTAGTGGAAATAAACAGTTCCCTCTCCCTGCCGTTCGTTCTCGACTATCATCCTCCCCATACGCTTGGCGCCGACCGGCTGGCGTTTTGCGCGTTATGCAGCGCTCTCTGGCCGGATGAAGCTGTCATCGCTCTGGATATGGGAACCGCCATCACCTTTGACGTGGTGAGTTCAGAAGGGGTCTATCTTGGCGGTATGATTCTTCCCGGACTTGATCTTATGACAGCTGTTCTTCATGACAGGACCGCAAAGCTTCCTCAGGTAACGATCTCCTCTTCGTCAATACCTCTTCTTGGCAGGTCGACAGCCACGTGTATAGAGAGCGGAGTTTTTTTTGGATGTGTCAAGCAGGTAGAAGGGTTGCTTGTCGATATTGAGCGCTATCTCAGTGAGACGCTTCATGAGAAAAAGGTCAGGGTTATCGCTACGGGAGGCAGCAGCAGGATGATCGCCTCAGCCATGGAAAATCCACCGCTGATCGATGATCATGCCGTGCTCAAAGGGGCAAGGATACTTCTGGAAATGAATATTTGAGTTCGCCCTCTCTCCCTTTCCTATCGTTCTTTCGTTCTCCGGCTTTCCTTCCCCCGCTTTTCTTGTCATCTTTTCTCTCGACTCTTGTCTTTCTGGTCACTGGTCACTGCTACTTGTTCTCGTCACCGGGCGTAACGAATTCAACAGCTTTTCTTCGCTTCTTCAATTGCTTCGAGTACGATGCTGTCGTCGAGGGGTTCATCGTGAAGGTATGCTTTTCCAAGTCCTTCAAGGAGGACAAAACGAAGCTGTTTGTCAACCTTTTTCTTGTCGGAATGCATGCTTTCGAGGATGGTTTCGGCGGGAATGTCCCGGAATCTTTTCTGTACGAGACCGCTTCTGAACCTGAATTTCCTTAAAACCGCAAGGCCTTCATCGAGCTCGCTATGCGTGATGGTGCCGAGCTTTTCTGACAGGTGCAGTGCGCAGACCATTCCCAGCGCTACAGCTTCCCCATGTTTGATGTACCGGTAGTCTGCCAGTTTTTCCAGGCCATGAGCGAAAGTATGTCCGAAGTTCAGCGTGGCACGCAGTCCACTCTGTTCTTTGAAATCCTTCTCGACAACGTCTGCTTTTATCCCGGCGCTTGTTCGCACGGCTTCAGAAATGTAAGGCTCCTGTATGGCGACGATTTCCTTGAAGTGCCTGGTTATATAGGTCAGGAAGTCTCTGTCGGCAATAAAACCGTATTTGATGACTTCGGCCATGCCGGCGTAAACCTCGCGAGGAGGGAGTGATGCCAGGTAGGAGGGGTCGATCATGACTAGTTCAGGCAGATGAAAAAAGCCGATCAGGTTTTTACCCTGAGGGTGATTGATCGCTACCTTTCCCCCGATTGAACTGTCGGTCATGGCAAGCAGGGTTGTCGGCAGCTGGATCACAGGTATGCCCCGGTAAAAGCTCGCTGCGATATATCCTCCCAGATCACCGACGACCCCACCGCCGACGGCAAGGAGATTCCAGCTTCGGTCAACTTCCGCGTCAATCAGTTCGCCGTAGAGTTTCCAGGCTGTGCGTAAGCTTTTCGAGGTTTCCTTTGCAGGTACAACCGTTTCGACAAAGGTAAAGCCCTGTTCCTGAAGGGTTTGCGATATCTGCTTACCGAAGAGCGCTTTGGTGTTTTCATCAAAGAGAACAACGGTTTTTTTTCTCAGATTGTGTTTTTCAAACAGCCGTTCAATATCTTCGATAACAGGTGTGCCGACGATGATTTCGCTCACTTTCTACTCTGCTTTTTTGTTTGTGAATGTGAATTCTGGTTTTTCTCCGCTCTGCGAACGTACCTTTCGATTTTTCTTGTTAACTCTTCGACGGTTGTCCCGATTCTTTTTGTATCGGTTTCAACCATAATCTGGGCGGTTTTATACCGCGGTTCCCGATGCTCGAGCAGCGCGAGTATTTTTTTTTCGATCTCTTCACTCGAAAGACGTTCGCCATTTTCGCCTTTCATCAGTGGCCGGTCAGTTTTATGGCTCATTCTTTTAGCGAGAATTAATGGGCTTGAATGCAGGTAAACCATTGTTCCTGAACTGATTATAAGCGAAAAACAATCGTTGTTCTGCAAGGCGCCGCCACCGAGAGAGACCACCAGTTCCTTTCTGCCGACGATACTTTCAAGCATCGCGCGTTCACGTTCCCTGAAATGGTCTTCACCCTCTTCAGCAAAGATCCGGGTGATGGGTTTATCAGCCTGACGCTCAATTTCCTTATCCAGATCGAGAAAATCATAGCCCAGTGAATTCGCAAGCAGTGGGCCTATGGTTGATTTTCCTGAACCGCTGAAACCGGTAAGAAATATGAGTGACGGATGTTTCATCTGACAGTCTGCTTGTTGGGATCTTCAGGTGCCCTTTATTTCTTTCACTCATAGTGCTCAGGACAATACAGAGAGATCCACCTGTGATGGTTGTACCTGTATAAAAATACTTTCTTTGAAAACCTGCAATGTTTTCGATTTTTCTCTGTTTTGCAGGAACACAACCTGCGCGGAATATACGTAAAAATGCAACAGAGACCCTATATTGATACTTTGTGAAGTAAAACATCATACGACAATGGATGAAAAAAAAATTCAGAGTAACGGGGTGGCTGCCGATACAACAGTGTGCCCTGCGTGTGGAAAATTATTTACATGCAGTCGTTCTGAAAACTGCTGGTGTGCCACTATAAATGTTCCGGTTGACGTGAGAAAATATCTTGCTATGCGATATGAATCATGTCTTTGCAGAAGCTGCCTTGAAAAGCTGATACATGAGCCCGGCAGCGGTAAACAGAAGTGATTGCCATGAGCATTCTCTCTATAGATCAGGGGACGACAGGAACGCGATCCGTTTGCTATGGTTCCGGGGGCGAAGTCATCGCCGGGAGCTATCGTGAATTTACACAGCTCTACCCTCGTGAGGGATGGGTGGAGCATGATCCCGGGGAAATCTGGAAAACGGTTGTTGAAACGGTTGGAGAGGTCATGGAGGCTTGTCCTTCCACTCCTGTCGCTGTCGGCATCACGAACCAGCGGGAAACCACCGTCGTCTGGGATAAAACCACCGGTGTGCCGGTCTGTAACGCCATTGTCTGGCAGTGCAGGCGTACCAGCGATCTCTGCAGACAATATGGCGCTGAAGCGGGCATGATCGCTGAAAAAACAGGTCTGCCGATCGACCCCTATTTCAGCGCGACGAAAATTCGTTGGATTCTTGATAACTGTCGGGCGGATAACCCTGAAAACCTGCTGTTCGGCACCATCGAAACCTGGCTGCTCTGGAAGCTGACCGGCGGCAGGGTACACGCCACCGATTTCACCAACGCGTCCAGAACGCTGCTCTACAATATCAAAGAGAAGCAATGGGACGATGATCTGCTGGAGCTTTTCACTATTCCGTCATATATGCTGCCGGAAGTGAAGATGTCGATGGACGAGTATGGAACCGTAGCGTCCATAAGCCGGCTTCGCGGGGTTCCGATACGGGCGGTCGCGGGTGATCAGCAGTCCGCCTTGTTCGGGCAGTGCTGTTTTGGGCCCGGAAGCGTCAAGAACACCTATGGTACCGGCTGTTTTATGGTCATGAACACCGGGAACCGTTTCATTCATTCAAAGAACGGCCTTCTGACGACACTGGCTATCGATGCGGAAGGGGAGCCCTGCTACGCGCTTGAAGGTTCGATTTTTATCGGCGGCGCCGTGATGCAGTGGTTGAGGGATGAGCTCAGACTGATTGACCATGCAGCGGAATCGGAAAAGATAGCGATGCAAACCCCTTCCAATGGGGGAGTCTATCTCGTGCCCGCCTTCACCGGCCTTGGCGCGCCTCACTGGAACGCGAATGCAAGGGGAACCATCGTTGGCCTGACCAGAGGTGCCAATAGAAATCATATCGTTCGTGCGGCTCTTGAATCCATCGCTTACCAGTCCCATGATGTTTTCAAAGCTATGGTTACGGATTCCGGCGTTGTTCCCGAATTCCTGATCGTCGACGGGGGAGCGGTGGAGAACAATTTTCTGATGCAGTTTCAGGCTGACATCCTCGGCGTCCCGGTGCGCAAGCCGGCCAACACCGAATCGACCTCCCTCGGAGCCGCCTTTCTTGCAGGTTTGAGTTCCGGAGTATGGAGGAACACTCATGAACTGCAGGCATTGAGCCGTGTGCAGCGCAGCTACGAGCCTGCAATGGATGAGGAGGATCGGGAGGCGTGCCTTCAGGGATGGAACAAGGCGTTGCAACAGACGCTTACGGTATAACATTTTTAATCCTTCCAACCAGTTCATATGCCGAGCTCTCCTCAATCGTAGCCATACAGAAATCACCCGGTCTGATATCGATCCCGGCAGTATCGAGGACGCATTCATTATCCACTTCGGGGGCGTCGTATTCGGTGCGGACGAAGGTGAGAAAGTACGGTCGTGATGGCGTTTTGGAGAAGGTGGCTTTTTTAGTATGTGCTGAAAAAAGGCCGCAAAAAGCTCTTTCTCGCGGCATTATTTTTCTTAATTTACAAGCATGAATACACACTCGGAAAATATAGAAGTTATACTTCATACGTTATTGTATGTGCTGAAAAAGCTCGGAGGAAGTGCTGATTTCCATAAGGTGTTTAAGATCCTGTACTTCGCAGATCAAAAACATCTTGTACGATATGGGTCTCCAATATGTGATGACACATACATATCCATGACGAACGGTCCCGTTCCGTCAATCACCTATGATATTTTAAAGTCATTACGCGGCCAGGGATTATTAAATACTCAAAAGGACCAGTTCGAGCCCTATTTCCAGTTGACGACCAACTCATTTTCTGTGAAAGCAAAGGTAGATCCAGATATGGACTTTCTGTCTGAAACCGAAGTCAGCTGTATTGATGAATCGGTCGCGGAAAACGCGACTTTAAGCTTTCATGAACTAACAGAAAAGTCCCATGATTCGGCATGGGAGAAAGGGCGGGAGAGCGGTGAAATGAATATGCTTGATGTTGCTGTCGCTGGCGGAGCCCAGCCGGATATGCTTGATTATATCGAGGATACTCTGGAAAATCAGAAAGCTCAATTCGGATGAGTTTAGGTGACTCTTTTTCAGAGAAAGATCGTGAAGATTTTGCTGCGAGTAAGGTATCTGTAGGAACAGTTTTAAAGCTGAAAGTTTTTGATACTAACCCTCCGAAAGAAAAGAGATTCATAATTGTCGGCACAACAGTAGACGGTTTAGTGCTTGCAACAGTATACATCAATACGAAAATTAATACCGTCATCAATTACTCTACTGAATTGCAAGCGCTGCATATTCCGCTCAAGGAGCAAGGAAGAGAGTTTCTTAACCAGGATTCTTATGTCGATTCTTCCAGGCTAATCACCAGAGATAGGGACGAAATTGAAAAAGCGATTCAAAACCGGCCAGATGTCGTAATCGGGGAAGTATCGATAGAAGATCTCCAACTTATCCGCAAAACTATCATTTCTGCGCCTACGATCAAGGGTAAATACAAGAAGAAATTCGGGTTTTATGCTTAAGCGGAAGCCGAAAAATCATTATACTCCCAATCTCTCTAAGCACATTTGTCATTGTTAGATTACACTATACACACACAGTTCCAGTTCACGGGACGGGACGTTCACAATTACATAAACTTTTCTTGACGTTAGTGCTCAATCCTTCCAACCAGTTCATACGCCGAGCTCTCCTCAATCGTAGCCATACAGAAATCACCCGGTCTGATATCGATCCCGGCAGTATCGAGGACGCATTCATTATCCACTTCGGGGGCGTCGTATTCGGTGCGGGCGAAGGCGAGGTTGTCTTCTACCTCCTCGACGAGCACCTTCAGTGTTTTTTCTTCGAGCGCCCGGTTCTTTTTTTCGGAAATACCTTCCTGCAGCTCCATCAGTTCGCCTATGCGTTCCTGTTTTTCTTCTTCCGGGATGTTGTCCTCGAGGTTGTCGTAGGCGGCGGTATACTCTTCGTGGCTGTAGGGGAAGCAGCCGAGGCGGTCGAAACGGAACTCCCTGACGAATTGCAGGAGTTCTTCGAACTCCGCTCTCGTTTCTCCGGGGTAGCCGACGATCATCGTGGTGCGCAGGCGAATGTTCGGGTTGCGTTTCCGGATGGATTCCAGCAGTCCGATGGTGTCCTGTTTGCCGATGCCCCGCTTCATCGATGCGAGGATGCGGTCGCTGATGTGCTGGACAGGCATGTCGAGGTAGTCGCAGATGTTTTCCCGTTCACGCATTGTGTCGATGACCTCGAGAGGGAAGTCGAGGGGGTAGGCGTAGAGCAGCCTGATCCAGTCGAAGTTGAGATCAGACAATTCCCTTATGAGGTCGTTCAGGCGTGACGTTCCGTAGAGGTCCAGGCCATAGGGGGTGATATCCTGTGCGATCAGGTTGAGTTCTTTCACACCTTTCGCTTTCAGCCTGGTTGCTTCCTGAAGCAGGTCTTCTATGCTCTCGCTCTTGTATCGTCCGCGCATCTTTGGGATCGCGCAGAAGGAGCAGGTGCGGCTGCACCCTTCGGAGAGTTTCAGCCATGCGTAATGCGAGGGGCTGAGCAGTGAGCGTTCGAACCGTGTTGCCGGATCGTATGCTGTTCCGAGAATATCGAGGATTTCCGGGAGGTCGGCGGTGCCGAAGAAGCGGTCGACTTCGGGCAGTTCAGCCCTGAGCTCGGCGGCGTAGAGAGCGCTCAGGCATCCCATGACGTAGAGTGCCTCGATCTCGCCGTTTTTTCTCTTTTTAGCTGCGGCGAGGATTTCGTCTATCGACTCCGTCTTGGCGTCGGCGATGAAGCCGCAGGTGTTGATGATCACGATATCGGCTTCATCCGGCTCGTCGGTGAAGCTCAGTCCCTTAAGCCTTGCCTGGCCGATGAGCCGTTCGGAATCGACGGTGTTTTTTGAACAGCCGAGGCTCAGAAGAAAAATCGATCTGTTTCTGGTCATGGTTTCAGGACTGTTTTCCGGCATTGAAGGTCTTGAGAAAGTGATCTTTCCATTCTCTGAAGCTTCCGTTGATAATCTGTTCTCTCGCGGTTCGGGTGAGCCACATGAAAAAGGAGATGTTATGCAAGGTACAGAGCTTGAGGCCGAGGATCTCACCGACATTGAGCAGGTGGCGGATATAGGCTCTCGAGTAGTTTCTGCAGACATGGTTGTCGAACCCCTCGTCGATGGCGGTGAAATCCTCGGCATACCGTGCAGAACGCAAATTGATATAGCCGTTTCTGGTGTAGACACGTCCGTTCCGCGCTTCACGGGTCGGTATGACACAGTCGAACATGTCGACGCCCCGCTCTATGGCGTTGAGAATGTTTTCAGGGGTGCCGACACCCATCAGGTAGCGCGGTTTGTTTTCCGGCAGAATGGTATGCGAAAGCTCGAGTATCCGGTACATCTTTTCGGCCGGTTCCCCGACCGCAAGACCGCCGATGGAGTACCCTTCAAAATCAAGGTCGACCAGCTCTCTGCTGATCTGTGTGCGCAGGTCTGCGTAGGTTCCGCCCTGAGTGATGCCGAAGAGCGCCTGAGCGTGGCCGTAGTGTGGTTTGGTCGCTGAGAGATGCTTTTTTGCCCGTTCTGCCCAGCGAACGGTCATATCGCCCGATTCTTTGACATAGTTTTTTTCAGCAGACGAGGGAGGACATTCGTCGAGAGGCATCATGATGTCGCTGCCGATGAGCCGCTGGGTTTCAATAACGTTCTCAGGGGTGAATTGCAGCATGGAGCCGTCAAGATGCGACTTGAAACGCACGCCTTCTTCACTGATGGTTCGGAGTTCGGAGAGAGAGTATACCTGATAGCCGCCGCTGTCGGTGAGCAGCGGCCGGTCCCAGTTCATGAACGCATGAATCCCGCCAGCCTTCCCCATGATATCATTTCCCGGTTTGAGATAGAGGTGGTAGGTGTTGGCAAGAATAATATGAACCTGCTGTGCTTTCAGCTCTTCAGGCTCTGTCGATTTTACGCTTGCCCGTGTGCCGACAGGCATGAAGACCGGCGTTGGAATATCCCCATGATCGGTAGTGAGAATCCCGCTTCTCGAAGCGGTTCCGGAATCTTTGTGAGTAATGGTAAAATTCATTATATCTGAATGGGTGGAGAACAGATGTTTATTGATATGACATGACCTCAACAAGGTAAGCAGCTTATTGTTGAGATTTCCGCAAAGAACTGAAAATAATTAGTGTCCCGATATGAGTAGCAGTGATGAACAATGCTGGTATGCCGTGTATGTTCGTTCCAGATTTGAAAAGAAGGTACATCAGTTTTTTGAAGAACAGGAAATAACCAGTTTTCTGCCGCTTATCGACACCTGGAGAGAGTGGAGCGACCGGAAGAAAAAGGTGAGTATGCCTCTTTTCAAGGGCTACGTTTTCGTGAGGATTAACTACAGGAAAGACCATTACACCGTTCTCGAAACTGATGGTGTCGTCAAGTTTATCGGTATCAGAAATGTTCCTTCGGTTATTCGGGACAGGGATATCGAGTGGATTAAAATTCTTGTCGGCGAACCTGACTCCTTGAGAGATGTTTTACCGGAGATGCCTGCCGGGCAGCGCGTCAAAGTTATCGCGGGCCCCTTTTTAGGGCTTGAAGGAGTGATTCGCAAAGAGGGAAGAGATGCCAAACTTGTTGTCTATTTCGACAGTATCATGCAGGGAATCGAAGTGCTCATCAACCCGAAGTATCTCCAGACGTTAAAATCTTCTGACCATTAACCCTTTGACGCTATGAAAGTACTGGTGACCGGCGCTGCCGGATTTATAGGCTATACTGTGAGTCGCAGGCTTCTCGAACGAGGTGACGAGGTTGTAGGCATTGATAACATCAACACCTATTACGATCCTGCGCTGAAAGAGTCCCGCCTTGATTTGCTCAGGGAGTATGATACGTTCCGCTTTGTCAGGCTCGATCTGGCTGATCGGGAGGGGATGGAAGATCTTTTTGCCGTTGAGAAGTTCAATCGAGTGGTGAACCTTGCCGCGCAGGCAGGAGTGCGCTACTCGATTGAAAACCCGCACTCCTATGTCGAGAGCAACATTACCGGGTTCCTGCATGTGCTCGAAGGGTGCAGACAGCATCATGTCGAGCATCTTGTCTACGCTTCTTCCAGCTCCGTCTATGGAGCCAACGAGACAATGCCGTTTTCCGTGCATGACAATGTAGACCACCCCCTTTCACTCTACGCGGCAAGCAAGAAGTCAAACGAATTGATGGCGCACACCTACAGCCATCTTTACAGTATACCCACAACAGGACTTCGTTTTTTTACGGTCTACGGCCCCTGGGGCAGGCCTGATATGGCGCTTTTTCTTTTCACAAGAGCTATTCTGGAAGGAAAACCTATCAAGGTGTTTAACTACGGGAAACATCGCAGGGATTTTACCTACATTGATGACATTGCCGAAGGCGTTTTACGGACACTTGATCATATCCCGGTTGGAAATCCGGACTGGTCGGGGCTCAACCCGGATCCCGGGTCAAGCCGTGCGCCATGGCGAGTCTATAACATCGGCAACAGCGAGCCGGTAGAGCTCATGGACTATATCAGCGCGCTGGAAACATCCCTGGGGAAAACCGCCGAGAAAGAATTTCTTCCACTGCAACCGGGAGATGTTCCCGATACCTATGCCGATGTAGCGCAACTGGTTCAGGATGTGAACTACCATCCGAAAACTCCTGTAACGGAAGGGATCCGGAAATTTGTCGACTGGTATAGGGAGTATTATGGGATAGTAACGAGTAACGAGTAACGAGTAACGAGTGACGAGTGACAGGTGGCGAGTGACGAGTTGACAGAGATGCCGGGGACAGAAATGACTATTGACGATTTACTATTGACAAGTGGGAAAGCTGGCCAGCCGTTTTTCTCCTTTTTTATTCCATGGATTCCGGCTTCGGTATTCAAACAATTCGATGGTATTCAGCGTTGTTTCACTCGTTTGCATAACTCGTCACTGGTCACCTGTCACTCGTCACTTTTTTTCCTATCCGTTCTGCAGGCTGTAGTGGCTTTTCCTGCCTTTGGTGCAGAGCTTGATGGCTCCTGAACGGACCAGAGCGATGAGTGTTTGCATGGCTTTCTGCATCGGAATTCCTGCGAGCGAACTGAACTCGTCGGCGGTAATTGACGGATTCTTTTTCAGATAACCCAGAAGCATTTTTTCATTTGTGCCGAAAGAGAGCTTCAGGGGATTCCGTATCGCTTTCATAAGGCAGACCTTGTCTTTTGTCGCGACCTTGTTGTGACTCTCTTCCCGCATATAGACTTTTCTTTGCATGATCATTTTCAGGGTATCGGGGTCACGCTGCTCTTCAAGATGATAGTGCGGCTTGTCGTCGCTTTCCGGGACATGGACCGCGAGCACCAGACGTCTTTTGTATTCCAGAATTTCAGTCTCTATACCGACGGTCGGATCGATATGCAGTTTCACCGCATCGTAGACTATCTCGAGCATCTCTTTTTCGCTGTGAATACCGACTATCCTTTTATCGTCATCCACTCCGATAAGGATGATCCCCCCTTCGGTATTGGCGAATGCGACAATGGATTTTGCGATTTTAGACGGGGAATGCACCAGGCGTTTGAACTCGGTGTGCCTTGTTTCTCCCTGCCCGATAATGTCGAGCAGGGGCATATCTTCAAGCTGGGACCAGGTGAGTGACATGTCGCTTGAATTTACAATTAACAGGATCAAAGACAGAGCGGCCATCTTACCTCAGTACAGCACGTATTCTTCTGGGCCGTTATTCCGGTTTCATATGCGGGAAGAAGATCACATCCCGTATTGAATCCTGTCCGGTCAGCAGCATGACAAGCCGGTCAACCCCGATGCCAAGACCTGCACAGGGAGGCATGCCGTATTCCAGAGCGCGAAGGAAATCCTCGTCGACAATCATTGCTTCATCGTCGCCACGCAGCCTTAGTTTTGCCTGGGCTTCAAGTCTTTCACGTTGAACGACAGGATCGTTGAGTTCGGAGAAAGAGTTGCAGAGTTCTTTTCCGCCCACAATAAGCTCAAAACGCTCGACAACACCTTTTTCTGACCGGTGTTCTTTTGCAAGCGGAGACATTTCGGTCGGATAGTCTATGATAAAGGTCGGCTGAATCAGTTTCGGTTCCACGAATTCGCCGAAAATTTCATCAATGATTTTACCGCTGCTGATTTTAGGATCAAGTGAGAGCCCCAGATCCTTGGCCGTGTTTCTCAGTTCGGTTTCGGAATTGTCCCGTATGTCCACCGCGCAGTACTCCTGAATCGCCGCGGCAATGGAGATCCGCCTGTAGGGAGGTTTCAGGTTGATCTCGTGGCCGAGAAACGTCGTGGATTCGCTTGCAGATATCGCCAGGTTTGTCCGGTAGATCAGCTCTTCGACAAGTTCCATCATCCAGTAATAATCCTTGTACGCGACATAGAGCTCTACCTGTGTGAACTCAGGATTATGAAAACGGTCAATTCCTTCGTTCCGGAAATCTTTTGCGAATTCAAATACACCGTCAAAACCACCGACAATGAGCCGTTTCAGGAACAGTTCGTTGGCAATTCTGAGATAGAGTTCCATATTCAGCGCATTATGGTGCGTGGTGAACGGCCTTGCGGCAGCGCCACCGTAAACAGGCTGAAGGATCGGTGTCTCAACTTCAAGGTACCCTCTTTCTGAAAAGAAGTTGCGCATGAAGGAGATGATTGCTGAGCGTTTGATGAAGGTTTCTTTCACCTCCGGATTGACGATAAGATCCACGTACCGCTGACGGTACCTGGTTTCTTTATCACTGAAAGCATCATAGGTGACCTTTTTACCGTCAACTTCCTTTTCCTTGGCAACCGGAATAGGCCGTAGTGACTTGCTGAGGAGCTGGAACTCTTGAGCGTGAATGGATATTTCCCCGGTTTTGGTGCGGAAAGTGTACCCTTTTATGCCGACAATGTCACCGATATCGAGCAGTTTGAACGTTTTGTAGGATTCCTGTCCGACTTCGTCTCTCTTTATATAAATCTGAATCTTGCCCTCTGTATCCTGGATATGGAAGAACGACGCCTTACCCATTTTCCGTAAGGTCATGATGCGGCCGGCAACAGCGACTGTTTCCGGTTTTTCTTCCTGATATCCAGCAATGATGGTTTTTGAATAGCCGGTGACATCGAACCGGTAGGGATATGGACGGACGCCTTCTTGAGAAAGCTGGTTTCGTTCATTGATCCGCCTTTTCATCTGGTCGTTCAGGGCGCGCAATTCTGCTTCCTGATCAAAGGATGCGTCATGCGGCATGGCATGGTCTTGTACTTCGGTCATGAAAAAAAAATTCTGTTGACAATTATTAGGATGCTTTTCCTGCTCTCAACGTCTGTGTCCGTTATGAGTTCACCTTCTTCATATCGAGCCAGATATACGGAATGGTGCTTATTTTCTGGAAAAATGACCGGTAAGCCCGTTGAGAGAAGACATCGTAGTTGTTTTCTTCTATAGCTCTGAGGATGTTGCAGTAGTTCAGGCTGCTCACCTTTACAGCAATCCGGCTGTTTTTTTCAAGCATGGGAATGCCTTGATCGGATGAGGCATAATATTTTCTTGCCCGTTCAATCTGAAACCGGATAAGCGCTTTAAAGTTATCATTTATTTCTTTCCGCATGAACTCATCACGGGAATAGTTGAATCGGTCGAGATCTTCGAGCGGTAGATATATCCTGCCGCGGTCAACATCCTCGCCGATATCACGAAGTATATTGGTGAGTTGCATGGCTATGCCAAGTTCAATGGCGTGGTCCAGCGCTTTTTTATCGCAGTAGCCGAAAATTTCAGAACACATCAATCCGACAACAGAGGCTACTTTGTAGCAGTAGACATAGAGGTCGTCGAAGGTTTCGAAAGGTTTGAAATCAATGTCCATGGTGACGCCGTCCATAAGGTCCAGCGGCAGTTCAATCGGAATGCTGTGACTGGCCAGGGTGTTCTGCCATGCCATCATGATCGGGTCATTGTTGTGATTCCCTTCATAGCATTCATGGAGGCGGGTTTTCCAGTCAGCCATCATGGAGCTTAATTCCTCGCGGGTGAGGGTGCCGTTTGTGATTTTGTCTTCCGCCATGTCAACGAGGTCATCGACCGTTCTGAGCAGGGCATACATGGCGTAAATCGGATCGCGCTGATTTTTCGAGAGAAACAGAGTGGCGAGGTAAAAGGTTTTGGCGTGATGTTTTGCTATCTGACGGCAGTAGTTGTAGGCGTTTTGAAGCGTCAGTTCCCGCCCGGACCCTCGCACAATCGTTTTTCCATTATAGCTGTAATTCATTGAACCTGTCTGCTTTGAGAAGCGTGTCTTTCTCCTTTATCAGGAGAAAGCAAAGAAAAAAATTGTGTAACTTTTTACGGCCTGACCAAGTTGTAAGAAGTGTTGTCAAGATAAAATAAAGCACATAATATAGCAATTTGTAAACAAGAGCCTCTTCAGTGCTGTGTATAGAGGTGCCATAGAGTTGTTTAATCTTTTTAATTATTGATCTGATATTGGATACGTACACCTCCTCAGAAGTAACAAAGGAACGGGCGCTGCTTGTCGGCGTGAGTTCCTCCCCGGAAATGACCAGATCACTCGTCGAAGAATATCTGCAGGAACTTGCATTTCTGGCAGATACTGCCGGTGCAGAGGTGGTATCGAGTATTATTCAGGATCGAAAATTCAAAGATCCCGCATGGTTTGTCGGAAAAGGGAAAGTTGAAGAAATTGAACATATCGTCAAGGGCGGCCTGATAGATGTCGTTATTTTCGATGAAGAGCTCTCCCCGGTTCAGACAAGGAACCTGGAACGTGCTTTCGACTGTAAGGTTGTTGATCGAACCGAACTGATTCTGCAGATTTTCGCTATCAGGGCACAATCCTCCCAGGCGAAAATGCAGGTTGAACTTGCTCAGCTTGAATATCTGCTTCCGCGGCTGACGCGTTTGTGGACTCATCTGTCGAAACAGAAGGGCGGCATTGGAACCAAGGGTCCCGGTGAAACGCAGATTGAGACGGACCGCAGGCTTGTGCGCAGAAGAATTTCTTTCCTGAAAGGAAAACTCAAGGATGTTGCTCTGCAGCATGCGACACAGACGAAAGATCGAGGCCGGATCACACGAGTGGCATTGGTCGGTTACACAAACGCCGGAAAGTCAACGCTGATGAATCGTCTCTGTCCTGAGGCAGAGGCGTATGCAGAGGACCGGCTGTTTGCAACGCTTGACACAAAAACCCGCAGGCTTGAACTGAAAATCAACAAAGTCGTGCTGCTTTCCGATACGGTCGGTTTTATCCGAAAGCTGCCTCACCGGCTTGTTGAAAGTTTTCGCTCGACGTTGGATGAAGTGCTGCAGGCTGATTTTCTGCTGCATGTGATCGATACCAGTCATGAAGGTTTTGAAGAACAGATGCGAGTCGTTTTAGAGACACTGCAGGAGATAGGGGTGCAACACGGCAATATTATCAATGTTTTCAACAAGATTGATGCTGTTGAAGACAAGGAAACTCTCCGGTCGCTTCGCCGGAAATATCCTGAAGCTCTTTTTGTCTCGGCAGTTCGGGGGATTAATCTGAACTCCCTGAAAGAGGCTGTCAGCGCATATATTGAAAGGGATTACAAGGAATCTACTATCAGAACCCATATTTCCAATTACAAGCTGATAGGATATCTCTATGATCATGCAGAAGTGATAGAAAAGAAACACGAGGATGAAGATGTTGTTCTGAAGTACAGGGCACACTATAAAGATCTCAAACAAATCGAGGCAAGGATAGCTGCATCAGAAAAGACAAACAGCCATGTCGCTTGAGCTGTATAATACCACGAAAAGGGTCATACCGGAGGAAAAGCTTGAAAGAGTCATTCGGCACGTTATTGAGGCCGAAGGCTTTGTTCCGGACGCTGTTGTCGCCGTGTTTTGCGGTGACAGACTGATACAGAGGATCAACCGCGAGCATCTGGGACATGATTACGCGACAGACACGATTACGTTCAGGTATAACAGCGGGAGAGAAATTGAAGGTGAATTTTATGTGTCGCTCGACGTGATCGATAAAAACTCCAGGCGTTTCAAAACCGGTTTTGAAAATGAACTGTTTCGTGTCGCGATCCACTCCGCGCTTCATCTCGCGGGTTATGACGACAGCGGTGACGAAGCAAGAGCTGGTATGAAAAAGAGAGAAGACCGGTATCTGTCTCAACTGCCTTCCCTGTAAATTAATGCAAGAACTGCTTCCCTTGAGTTTGGCAAAAACCCGTACAGAAACCCCGGTCTACAGAAGCCTTTCTCTTCCTTTAAGCGGAACAGCATGGGTGACCTTTGCCGATCTTTCCGACCAGTACTCATTGTCAGCAGTCAAAGATGATCTTGAACTGCTCTTTCCTCAAGGTTATCTGATCAGGGGGTGTGGCCCGGAGGCGGTCAGCACTCTTGAATCGCAGGGAGGGGTAATTCTGAAAACAGGGCTCGTCTCAGAGAACTGCAGCGGCAGGCAAGGCATGGTAAGAGACCGCAGCTATCTCATGTTTTCAGGACATATCCTTTTGACGCGTGCCGTTGCTTTGTGCTTCTTACACCTGCCGATGAGTGGTTTGCCGCTGTTACGCTCACCATGCTTGACGATGGTATCGCACATACCGAACTGATGTTGAAACATACTGACGCACCATCAGGAAGTATGGCGCTGCTCCTTGCCGGAGTATTCAGCAGTCTTCGTGAAGAAGGGTATGTTGAATGGAGCCTCAGCGAAGTTCCTTTTTACCATCCCGGCAGGGAAAAAGCGGTAACGGCAGAAGAAAGGATGATCGCTGCGGTTGCGGGGCTTTTCCGGGGCGCCTATGATTTCAAGGGCCTGTATGATTTCAAAAACAAGTTCAGCCCTGAATGGCGCGATGTTTTTCTTTACTCCAGGCGGGAGCTATCACCGCTTATTCTTGCAGAACTTGCTGTCAAGACCCGGTTCACGGCCTTGATGGCTCACATGATTCAACGTACATTCATGAAACCGTTTTCCTGATATCTGAATATGGATACCTCTTTTCTTCTCGGGCTTCTTGCGCTGGTTCTGATCATTACGGGGATAGCCGGCCTTATTTTGCCTGCTCTTCCCGGAATTGTACTGGTATTCGCAGGACTTGTTGTTGCCGCATGGGCTGAGGATTTTGCCTATGTAGGACAGGGGACTCTTCTGATTCTCCTGTTTCTCTGTTTTCTCGGATATGGCATGGATTTTCTCGCGGGAGCTCTTGGGGCAAAAAAGTTCGGTGCCGGCAGGTATTCCATGATCGGTGCAGCCCTCGGTGCCGTTGCCGGAATGTTTTTTGGTTTACCCGGGATACTGTTGGGGCCGTTTATCGGAGCTGTTGCCGGTGAACTCTATCAACGGCCTGACCTTCCTGCGGCAGGGCGCGCCGGTTTTGGGGCATGGATCGGTCTTCTTGCCGGGACTGCGGCAAAAATAGCGATTGCATTTATTATGGTCGGGATATTTATTCTGGCAAGATTTTTATAAAAAAGAAACCAAAGCTGTAAGCCGAATTCTGTTCCTTGCCTTTCGACAAGACTGCAGTCATTTATCTTATGCGGCTCACCCGGAAACTCAAAAAATTGAGCGGACAGCTCTTCTCCCTTTCGGAAAAGTTTCCCTATTCAGCCTTGCATCGGGGAGGTTTTCATAGCACAGGTCATTACTGACATGTCTGGTGGTCTCTTACACCCCCGTTTCACCCTTACCCCGGTAGCGGGGCGGTATACTTTCTGTTGCACTCTCTGTAGCAGGAGCTTGCGCCACTACTCCCGGTCTTGAGTAATACTCTCGGCCGGCACCCTGTCCTGTGATGTTCGGACTTTCCTCCGCATATCCTCAAAGATATACGGCGACTGCACACTTTGGTTTCAAATTGTGTATAACTACAAAAGAAACGGGAGATTTTCAAAAATAGTTTCTTCCGGGGATGTCCCACTCTGAAGGAGTGAAGGAGGCAGAACAGTGATCGGTATGCGCTCCGGACACCACAGTCGAAGTGCCCGGAACAGACATTCAGGACATGTCGGCAGCTTCTTCAAAAAGCCTTTCATGGACCACTATTCGCCCGCATGATTCACAGAGATAGAATCCGCCCTGAACGATGATAGTGTGGCGGTTGGTAGGAACGCGGGTGTTGCAGCCGGAGCAGGCCTGGCGATGAAGTTTTACAAGAGCGTTCTGGACGTTGCCGTTTTTAAGATGGTCGTACTTTGAGAGAAGGCGTTTCGCATCTTTTTCTACCACTGCTCTTTGTTCGCTGATCTGTTTCTTCAGAGAACTGACTTCCGCTGACGTTTCGACCACGATACTCTCAAGTTCTTCTTTCTTTTGCTCTACCTGTACTTGCAGGTCCTTGAGCTGCTGACTCAGGACATCGTCAGGTATCATATTCTCAGAAATCTCGTCATAGCGGTTTTCAGCAATTAACTGACGACCCTGATCCTGGAGCTCTTTTGTTTTCTCTTCTTTGTGTGCTATGTCCTGCAGCTTGATCTCGGCCTGCGCGATCTCTTTTTCTTCGTATTCAATCTGCTTGGACAGGGCATCATATTCCTTGTTATTTCTGGCCAGAGTCTGCTTCTCTTTGAAGCCCTTGATCTTCTCTCTGGAATTGTCAACCGTTTCAGTCAACTTTTTAAGCATTGTCTGCTGTTCGTTTGCGACTTTTGCTCTGGATTCGATTTGACGTGAGGTAAAGGCAATATCTTCTTCAAGCGCTTCGATTTCTTCCGGAAGTCCTCTTTGGAGACTTTCTATGCTTTCGATTTGATTGTCGAGATGTTGCAGACGAACAACAAGATTGATTTTTGTATGGTCCACTACAGCTGATATTTAGATTATGGAAAAATAAAAAAAGCACCTCTGCAAAAAGGTGCAAGGTGCGAATGCAGGACGGTATATGTACGTGAAAAACTGTTGGTGATATCTTCGGATAATGATTTGAGCATAGTAAATAAGTTCAGCTATTTTTCGTGCCCGAAAGGAGACTCGAACTCCTACACCTTGCGGCGCTCGTCCCTGAAACGAGTGCGTCTACCAATTCCGCCATTCGGGCAATAACCATTTCCGGCAAACCACCTCTTTACTAAATAAATTCTTTTTGCGGATTTTGCCAAAAAAACTGCTTACTTGATTTCCTTGTGCTCGGTATGCTTTTTCAGGTTAGGGTTGTATTTCTTCAGAACAAGCCTTTCGGTGTTATTTTTCTTGTTCTTGGTCGTTGTGTACCTTGAAGGGGTCAGGCCCTCTTTTCTTGCTTCTGTACACTCAAGGGTTATGATTATCCTGTTTTCTTTTTTTGCCATCGGTATCTGAAAATGATTAATTATGAAGAGCAGCAAATATAACCCGAAAACGCTCAATATCCAAGGTTTAAAATCTGAGACAGACGGTATAGTGCGGAGAGAAAGAGCGGATGATTTGCTTGCTTCCGGTAGAAACGATATTATATCATCCGCACAAATGGTGGCTGGAGGCTCTCCCGTCAGGCAGGGACGTGTTCGCGTCTCCTGATCGAGGCCTGTTTTATTCAATTATTAGAATTTCTACAACGTGCTTGACAGTAATTTATTTCCGTTTTCCAACGGGGTTCTGTGTTGTGAAGGGGTTTCGCTTGAAAGACTTGCGGAAAAGTACGGGACCCCTCTTTTCGTGACCAGTCGAAACAGCCTTGTCAATCAGTACAGGTCATTTGAAAAGGCGTTTGCCTTGCTTGATCACCTGACCTGTTACTCCGTGAAGGCTAATTTCAACCTTCATATCATTCGTGCGCTTGCCGCCGAGGGTTGCGGTTTCGATGTCAATTCAGGCGGAGAACTCTACCGTGCGCTTCAGGCAGGGGCTGATCCTGCAAAGATCATCATGGCAGGCGTCGGCAAGAGCGCTGCTGAAATTGAATACGCCATCAGTTCCGGTATCCTGATGCTCAAGGCAGAGTCTCTCTCTGAGCTTCGCCTGATTGATGAAATCGCAGGTCGTCTGGGTGTGCAGGCATCTGTGGGAATCAGGGTCAATCCGAACGTGACCGCTGAAACGCATCCCTACATTACCACCGGTGACAGTAAAGAGAAGTTTGGTATTGACGAGACGGATCTTGCCCGGGTGTTTTCCCTGATCGGAACTATGGATTATGTCAATCTGACGGCTCTCGACATGCATATCGGATCACAGATTTTCGATACGGAATTCTATCACGCCGCTTCGGAAAAACTGCTTGACGTGCTTACCGTTGCGCGTTCTGCCGGGTTTGCTATTCGTTACTTCGACATAGGCGGCGGATTTCCGGTTACCTATGACCCGCAAAAACCTGCGACGCCGATAGGACATTTTGCTGAAAAGCTTATTCCTTTGCTTGAAAAGACAGGGACAACGATACTTTTCGAGCCCGGCAGGTTTATCGCGGCCAATTCGACCGTGCTCGTTACCCGGGTGCTCTACAGGAAACGCAATCACGCAGGAAAGGAGTTTGTGATTGTCGATGCAGGAATGACCGAGCTTATCCGTCCTGCACTGTACCAGTCCCACCATGAAATTGTCGCGGTCAAACCGCATGACTCCATGATGGTGGCTGATGTCGTGGGCCCGGTGTGTGAGTCGGGTGACTTTTTTGCAAGGGCGAGAACCATAGACGCCGTCGGAGAGGGAGAGCTTCTTGCCGTTCTTTCAAGTGGAGCATACGGTTCAGTCATGGGGAACAATTACAACGGCCGTCTTCGCCCGGCTGAGGTCATGGTTGACGGCGACGATGCAACGCTTATTCGCAAAAGGGATACGTTCGAGCAACTCATTCAGAATGAAGTATAGAACTGTCTCCGTAGTTGCTCTGACTTTCACGAGAAACACAGAAAGCAGGGATGTAGCATTACATTCCTGCTATTAAGCCACTGAGCCATCAAGCTCTCGTTCTATCCGCGATATTTGTGAAAATCTTCCTGGTCGCTTCCGCGTTATTGAGGGTGTAAAAATGAATGCCTCTGATGTGGTTCTCGATCAGCTCTCTGGTCTGTTCGGTTGCCCATTCGATGCCTGTTTTTGCTACTTCTTCATCATTTGGCGCTTCAAGCACCTTTTTGAGGAGTGCGGCGGGTATCCTTGCGCCGAGGGCCAGTTCGGACATTTTGATCAGGCCTTTTTTCGTGGTGACCGGCATGATTCCCGGTATGATAGGTACATTGATCCCTGCCAGTGAGCATCTGCCGACGAAATCGAAGAAATCCCTGTTATCAAAGAACATCTGCGTGACAATGTAGTCAGCGCCCTGATCGACTTTTGCTTTCAGGTATTCAATTTCTTTCAGTCTGTTCGGTGTCTGGGGGTGTCCTTCAGGAAATCCCGCGACGCCAACCCCTATTTCCGGGAAGTTTTCAACGATAAACTTTACAAGATCTACGGCATGGGGAAAATCCTTTGTTGCCTCTTCATAGGAAGTGGATCCCGGAGGAAGGTCACCACGGAGGGCCAGTACATTGGTTATGCCCTGTGTTCTGTAATCCTCGAGAATTTCAGCAACGTCTTTTTTGCCTGAGCAGATACAGGTCAGATGAGAGACGACGGTAAGACCGGTTTCCCTCTGGATTTTTGTGACAAGGTCATGCGTGCGGCTTCGTGTGGAGCCGCCTGCTCCATAGGTCACGCTTACATAGGAGGGATTAAAAGGAATGAGTTCCGAGATTGTGTGGAAAAGTTTGCTCCAGTCTTCTGTTTTTTTCGGAGGGAAAAACTCAAAACTGAATACGGGCCCGGTCGCTGAGTTGAGAATCTCTTTTACTAACATGCAGAGTGCTTTTTTGCATCGATTTCAAAAAAGGTATAATATACAAAACAAAGCATAACCTCAACCATGCTCACCTTCTCCGGTTATGGCTCAGTTTCTGGCTCCCTATCCCGCGGTTCGTCTGCTTGCAATAGCTTCTGCTGGAATAGCTGCCGGAGTCTGTTGGCGGATCCCGCTCTGGTACTGGGTAGCTGCTGCCCTGATCTCTTTCCTGCTGCTCGGAATCTTTTTGTTTGTCTGCCGGGGGAAGCCTCTCTCCAATGCTGCGGTCACGGCATATTCCCTTTTTGTTTTCTGCGGTTTTAGTCTGTACACCGGTTCCCTGTACAACAACCTTCCTTCTTCAACCGTGCGTAACTGGCTTGACAAAGAGGTACTTCTTTATGGCAAGGTTGTATCGAGGCCTCGGGTGTATGACAAAGGGGCAGGATGGATACTTCAGACCAGAGAGGTCTTTGCTGATGGTGAGGCTCGTGAGGCGTCAGGAAACGTCAAGGTTTTTCTGCGTATGCGACACGGCACGGAACCGGAAGTCGAGAAAGGGGACATGATCCGCGTCAAAGGGCGTGTCGGTTTGATTCCTCGTGCGGAAAATCCGGGTGACTTTGATCCTCGTGAATATTACCGGAAAAAAAGGGTGCATGCCGAACTGTTCTGTTACGGGCCCTGGTTGATGCACAACTACGGGATCGACGAGAGTGATTATTTTGAGGCTCTGCTCGTACGGCCTGTCAGGCGGTATCTTTCCGGCACGATAGCGGCACTTGTTCCTCCCGGACATGAACAGCAGTTTATTCAGGGAGTTTTTCTCGGTCAGAAGGAGTTGCTCGACAGGGAGGTGTACCGGACGTTTAAGGAAGCGGGAACCGCTCATGTGCTTGCCGTTTCAGGGCTGCATGTCGGACTGATCGTGATGGTCCTGCTTGTCGTGTTGCAGAGATTGAGAAAAACGGTTGCCGGAAAATGGATCGTGCTTGTTCTGATAGCCTTTGTCCTGCTGGTCTATTCTTCAGTGACCGGCAACGCACCGTCGGTAAGGAGGGCTTCGCTGATGGTTGTCGCTCTGACAGGCAACTCGGTTCTGTCGAGGCAGTCATTTCCCCTGAACTCCCTCGCAGTGGCCGATCTGATACTGTTGAGTATCGATCCTCTCGAGCTTTTCAACGCAGGTTTTCTGATGACCAATGCAGCTGTAGTCGCGATCATTCTGCTCTATCCGGTGTTGAGCTCGCCGTCGGAAACATGGAAAGGCGTCGCGGGAGAGGTTTTCAGGCCCGTATGGAAAGCCTTCAGCGTCAGTCTTGCGGCAATTATCGGCGTGTCGCCTGTTATCGCATGGTTTTTCGGAACCTTTTCTGTCGTCGGGATCATCGCAAACCTGCCTGTTGTGTTTTTGGCAAGCTGCATGCTTTACGCAATGCTGCCTGCATTTCTGCTGAACCCTGTTCTGCCGGAACTTGCGCTCTATCCTGCATCGAGTGCATGGTTTTTTGCCAGGATGACGCTTGGCGTGACGGAATATTTCGGTGACCTCTCATGGGCGGTAGTGCGGGCGCAGCCCGATAGCGTATGGATTGCTGTCTATTATGCGGCTGTTGCCGCGGTACTTTTCTTTCTTTACCGTAAGAACCCGGCGGGAGTGATGATTGCCTTTTTGTGCGCGGCAAACTATTTTGTCTGGGCGCCTGTTCTGCAAGCGGAACGTTCGTCGCCTGCTCTTGTCAGGATTGTCGCGGGCAACGATACCGCTCTGCTTTGTTCGGTTGGCGGTTCTTCAATTCTGATCGATGCGGGATCCAAACCCTGGCATCGGGAAACAATCAACCGGCAGATGCGTCGTAACGGGATAAAAAAAATCGACGCGGCTATACAGTTTGCCTCGCCTGATTCACTTGTTGGGGCAATCGATGCTCAAAACCACATGCTTTCAGAAGAGCACCATCTCGCACAATCTTCATTCCTGGTCGCAAGATCAGGCAATGATGTACTCAAGTTCTGGGCAGGCGACGGATCATTCATGCTGGTTGTCAGTGATCCTGACGCGCTCAGGCGTCTCGACAGTGAGAGGCCGGACATCGTTGTTGTCAAGGTGAATCGTTTCGGAATCGACGACTATCGCAGACTTGCCGAATGGGTTGACCGTGTGCACCCCAGGGAGTGTGTCGTCTTGTGCGCCCCGCGGCTGAAGGATAGAGGGCGGGGGTTGCTCGCGCATCTGGCGGGGAAGCGCGGGGAGGTGACTATAGTTGAATGAAGGGTGCTCCTCTGTCACGTTATTTCGTGATCCGAATACGTTGTTGTGCGGTGAAGAATAAGAACAGTGACGAGGCAAGAGGGACGGGAGTCGGGAACTGTAGGGGCAGGCCCCTCTGCCTGCCCGAGAAGACAATGCAGATTACAACGCAACAGTTCAACAGTAGCCGGTTTCTGCGCTCCGTTCGCCTTGCACTTGAAACGCTCATGGCAATACATAGAAGTGCCCAATAGTAATGAACGAAATTGCATAACCAGTGAATATTGAACGAAGTGTTTGACGAAAGATGCTCTGTCTGATTTGATTCCAAAACACAAGAGAACCAGGGATGAATCACGTCATCAAAAATATTATTTCACCGTTACCTGAAGATCTCTCAAAGGAAGTTATCGAAGATCTGGTACGGTCTTCCACTGTACGTATCGAGCGGATCGTGTCAAACGGGCATTCCTCGCCGGAGAGCGGGTGGTATGACCAGGAGGATTCGGAGTGGGTGGTCGTTCTTCAGGGATCGGGGGCGATCCTGTTCGAGAGCGGGGAAGAGGTCGTTCTGAACGTCGGTGATTCGATCAACATTTCCGCACGCACGAAGCACAGGGTGCTGTGGACAGACAGGCAAAGACCTACGATATGGCTGGCTGTGTTCTATAGGGAGTAGTTGCTATTCATTTTCGATCAGCGGCAACTGGTTACCGGTGCTGAATCCGGAGTCCTCGATGATTTTTTTGACTTCCGGGCTGCAGTTTTCAGGGTTGAGTTTGTGCAGGACACGGGTGATAGTGAATATTTTCCCTTCGATCGGCAGGAACTTGTTCACCACGATAATGTTGTCGTCCTTCAATCGGCAGTCTCCGCCGAGAAAATTACCTTTTTCATACCGTAACTTGTAGCCGTTTTCTGTGACGGTATTCTCAAGAAGTTCCAGTTTCTTGGCTTTCTTCATGGATGCTTTGTCTGGCAGCTATGATTTCAGTGAGCAGAGGTACTTGATAAGTGGTGCCGCATGAAGGGCCTGGAGTATCTCGCCATTGTCGACAAGTGCGGAAAGTTCTTCAACCGATACCGGATGCACTGTTATTTCCTCGGTCGCATCGAGTTGCTGTTCGCTGATTTTGCTGACACCGGATGCAAGATAGGCTGAAAGCTCCATCCATTTTGTCCAGCTCCCTCCGCCGTAACCGGTTTCTTCGAGCAGTTCTCGCTGTGCAGCTTCAAGCAGGGTTTCACCCGGCTTGTCATGTACCCCTGCAGGTAGCTCAAACGATACTTTTCCGATACCGTGCCGGTATTGCCGGATCATAACTATCCGGTCGTTTTGCGTTATGGCGATAACATTAAGCCAGGGAGGGTACTCCCATACATAGAAGTCATCAATGTTTTTCCCGTTCGGAAGTCTGACTGAATCCTTTCGCATGGTCAGCCACGGTTCCTTATACAGGTAGCGGGATTCGATGATTTCCCACGGTTCAGGATCGGTGTGTCGGTCGGTAGTCATCATTACCCTCGCATTCTTGGGTCAAGTGCATCCCGGACACCGTCGCCGATCAGGTTGAAACAGACGACGGTTGTTAGTATCGCTATACCGGGGAATGTTGAAATCCACCAGTGGTTAAGAAGGCTGTCACGTCCTTCGTTGATGATGTTGCCCCAGCTTGGTGTAGGCGGCTGGACGCCAAGTCCGAGGAAGGAAAGCCCTGCTTCGGTAAGTATGATGCTTCCAATACGGAGCGTAGCGGCAACAATAACCGGTGTCAGGGTGTTCGGCATGAGGTGCCGGAAAATAATTCGAAGATTGGAGAGTCCGAGTGATTTCGCGGCAAGAATGAACTCCTGTTCTTTCAGTGAAAGAACCTGACTTCGTACAATGCGGGCCACACCCATCCATCCGGTGAAAGAGAGTGTGATGACAATGAGAAATATCGAGTTACCGAACGTGGCGATGATGATGAGTATGAGGAAAAGCGCAGGGAAGGCGATAAGGATATCGACGATACGCATAAGCGTGTTATCGACGATGCCGCCAAAATACCCGGATGAAATACCGACGACGGTTCCGAGAGTGACAGAGATGAGAACGACAAGAAATCCGATCGAAAGAGAGATCCTCGATCCGTAAATGACCCTGCTCAGGATGTCCCGTCCGTACTGATCGGTACCGAGAAAAAAGGAGCGTGTAACGATGAATCCGGAAGGCGCTTTTCCATATCCGCTTTCTCCAGCAAGCTTATCAAGAGGAATGACTTTTTCTCTGTGTCCCTGTTTATAGATAACGGAATTTCCCTCGATTCTGTAACTGTCGATAAATCGAAGCTTTTGCGGTTCGTTGCGTGTCTTCAATACCTGAAAATCGCTGATAAGTGCATTGGTGAGCCTGTCGCTCCGGGTGTTGCCTTTTCGCAAGGGTATGGTGACCCCTTTTTGCTCATTGAGGACGAGGGCGTCGATTCTGGTGAAAGGCTGCTTGTAGGCTGTAACGAGGAAGTCCTGCTGTTCAAAAGGGCTGAAAGGAGAGACAAGCGGGGCAAGAAACGCTACTGAGTAGAGGATAAAGACTGTGACTGAAGCATAGAGCGCAATAGTATGCTTTTTAAATGATTGCCATCCGATCTCCTTGAGACTGAGCTCTTTCTCTTTGCCCTCTTCTTTTTCAGCGCGGGCTTTTTTCAATGTCCTTGCAGAGAGCCAGAAAAGAAGGGGCGGAACAAGCAGTGCATAGAGTGATGCTATCCATATCTCGAGGATTTCATAGGTGAATATCTGACGAAAACTGACGGGTGAGGTTACGAGGAGTGCTGTGCCTGTTATCAGAGAACGGATGCTGACCAGAATCAGCTGATGACGCCAGAAGAGTATCGCAAGAAAAAGCGTGAAAGAGATGATAAAAAAAAGTCCGGGCCCTTTCTTTTTCATGAAGAGCAGGCCGAAACCAGGCTGAAGCAGGTCGTATAGTTGCGGCCGGTCATTGTTTTTTTGCTCTTTCACAGGTGCTTGGGATTATTATCAGGCTTCTACAGTCATAAAAAAAGCTGCTTTTCAAGCAAAAAGCAGCTTTTACTGAATATCTGCCAGGTAAGATTATTCCTCCTCAGAGGCAGCTGCCGGAGTTTCTTTTTCCTCTTCTGATTCAATCACTTCAGCCTCTACCTTTGGCGCGACGACTGAAACCACTGAACTGTCAGGATCGCTGATTATTTCAAATTTACCCTCGTAGGTTTCCACTGGAAGTTCTCTGATATGCATGGTCTGACCCAGTTCCATACCGGAAATATCAATGGTAATGTGCTGCGGGATGTTTGACGGAACCGCCTTGACCTTCAGGGAATGAAGAATAACCTGTACATTACCTCCTGCAACTACTCCTGGAGCTTCACCTTCACCGATGAACGTTGTCGGAACATCCATTTCAAGAACTTCTCCAGCTGAGAAAAACTGAAAATCAGCATGAATAATGTTGTCGGTTACCGGGTCAAACTGAATCTCTTTGAGAAAAGAGCGTTTTTCTTTGCCATCGGGAAACGTGAGGTCGATGAGGTGTGATTCAGAAGAATGCACCAGTTTTTTCAGAGACCTTTCGTCAACACATATATGAATGGTCTCTTCACCTTTATGGTAAATGACTGCAGGAACTTTTCCCTGGTTGCGTAATTTTTTTGCTGCGTTTTTGTCGCAATCGCGAGGCTCTACGTTGAATACGATACTTTCCATGCTATTCCTTGATCTCTTTTATCGCTTGAGTATGATTATTTGTAAGTTTTGTGAGATTTTTGCTGTCGAACAGGCAACTGACTGAATCATCATCGTAGATTCTCTTGATCGCTTCACCGAACAGGTTGCTGACGGTGACGGTTTCAAGTTTCTCTGACGGAGCGTGGCCGGTTACGACAGAATCGGTTATAATGACTTTTTCAAGTACGGAAGCGTTGATACGTTCAATGGCCGGGCCGGACAGAATGCCATGCGTCGCGGCAGCGAACACCTTTCTTCCACCGACGTCCTGTATGGCTTTTGCCGCATTCACAAGCGTTCCGGCTGTGTCGATCATGTCATCTACCAGGAGGACGTCCTTGCCGTTTACATCACCGATGATATTCATGACTTCCGCAACATTTGCTCTCGGGCGCCTTTTATCGACAATAACAAGATCTGTTCCGAGCGCTTCTGCAAAAGCTCTTGCAAGTTTGACGCCGCCCACATCGGGGGATGCGACAACAAGATTTCCGTTGAGCTTCATGTTGAGCATATGGTCAATGAGTACAACGCTTGAGTAGAGGTGGTCAAATGGAATGTCAAAAAATCCCTGGATTTGCGCTGCATGCAGATCCATGGTGAGAATGCGGTTCGCTCCGGCTTCTGTGAGCAGGTTTGCAACGAGTTTGGCAGTAATGGCGACGCGGGGCCGATCTTTACGATCCTGACGGGCATAGCCATAATAGGGAATAACTGCGGTTATTCTCGCGGCAGATGATCGTCTGGCAGCGTCAATCATGATGAGCAGTTCCATCAAATTATCGGCCGGGGGATTGGTCGACTGGATGATGAACATATCAGAGCCTCTGATCGACTCAAAATAGTTTACCGAAATTTCCCCGTCTGAAAAATTTTGAACCTTAGCGTTACAAAGTGACGTACCGAGGTAGGACGCAATTTTTTCGGCTAACGCCGTATTGCTTCGACCTGCAAAAATTTTGATCGGATTACCCATGGCTCCCTGCTTTTTCAGATGAAACAGATTATATTAAGGCTGTGTTTGCATTCCCTCAGGATCCAGGCAGTGTACCGGACCCTCAAAAACCTCAATGCCGACGAATATAATAAAAATTGGCAGAAATTTAACAATGAAGATACACGAGATACAAGCCTACCTTGAACAGTATTTTGAGAACGTTGAGCTTGTCGGCAGTGGTGATGTCACTATTGATGGTCCGGCAAAAATTGAAAATGCCACAAAAGGGACGGTGAGCTTTGTAGCAAATGAAAAATATAGCAGGTTTGTCGGAACTACCAAAGCCTCCTTGCTTATTGTCGGTGAAGAAACAAACACCAGTCAATATAACGACCACCTGAATTTCCTGAAAGTAAAAGATCCCTATACGGCATTTGTTTTTGTGCTTCAGAAGTATACACGGCCACGGTTGATTGCGGCTCCAGGAGTTGCTTCCTCGGCGGTTATCGGGGAACATGTAGAACTGGGAGAAAATGTTTCTATCGGTGAGCATACGGTCATCGGTGACGAATGTGTGATCGGCGACAATACGGTTATAGGCTCTAACTCGGTATTGATGACTCACGTGAGAACCGGACGGGACTGTACACTTTTTCCTCATGTTGTCTGCTATAACGGGATCATTCTCGGGGATCGCGTTACGATACACAGCGGTACGGTTGTCGGCGCAGACGGGTTCGGTTTTGCTCCCCAGCCTGACGGTTCCTATATCAAGATTCCCCAGATGGGTATTGTTGAGATTGATGATGACGTGGAAATTGGTGCCAACAATACCATTGACAGGGCGACCATGGGCAGCACGGTTATTGAAAAAGGGGTGAAAATAGACAATCTTGTGCAGATAGGGCATAATTGTACAATAGGGGAGAATACAGTCATTGTCTCACAGGCCGGTATTTCCGGAAGCGTTTCGGTAGGCAAGCATTGCATGATCGGAGGTCAGGCCGGTTTTTCGGGTCACCTTTCCCTTCCCGACCGGACACGAGTTTCAGCAAGAGCCGGGGTGACCAAGTCTGCTGCCAGGCCTGGTCAGACGCTGGGCGGATTTCCGGCCCAGCCTCTTCGTGATCAGCTCCGCCAGGAAGCCCTGCTGAGGAGCCTCGACAAAATGAAGCGGAAACTTGATGCCCTCGAGGAGGAATTCAAAAAAAGTCAAAAGTCAAAAAGAGTGACAAGGAACAGGTGACGACTGACGAGAAAGAGAAATTGTTGCATCCTGTAGGGCAAGCCCCTGTGCTTGCCCGTCTCTTCAGGAAGTCATTCCGGAGGAGCTGAGAGACAAAGCAATCTCCAGGAATTTGTTGAACTGTCACGATCGCCGCACCTGCACTGTAGTTTCACGATGACATCGAAAACAGTGCACACTGGCGAGTCATTGCAAGGAACGAAGCAATCCCTGCTGGTCACTTGTCACAAGTCACTCGTTACTACCCAAAAGCTCATTCGAGCGTGCTGTTGAGGTTCCAGTTATAGGGCAGATATTCGACCTTCAGTTTTCCGGGGTTCTTCAGTATGAACTGCCTTGTTTTTTCATTGGCGAATTCCGCGATATAGGAGAGTGCTTCGGTTTTGTCTTTCCCGAAATCATGTTGATACCATTTGAATATCTCCGATAGACGGACGGTGTTGTTCTCACTGTCTGTTTCAATGCCTCTCCGGATGATGAAGCTTCTCGTTGCGATATCGAGCTGATCGTCGATATGTTCCGGATCGTAGAACTCGATCGGAGGGCACGAGCTCGATGCGCAGACCAGCGCGAAATGGATTCTCGGGTCAAATGTTTCTACCATGAGCGGCAGCCGTGAATCGAATGGAGAGAAAGGCCGTAGCATGAATGCGGGGTGATGACGGTTTTTTCTGAGAATTCCGTGTTCAATGTCATCCGGACTAAAAAACGTGTTGCCGATAGTGTAGCCTATTCTTCCGAAAAAGTTGATGATTTCAAGGACAGAGTTCCGGATATCGAATTCTATGACGCCGTGGATAATGAGGATGTTGTAGATGTTTATCCAGAAGGCTTTTTTTTCGTTATCGTTGCCGAGTGATTCGGGACTGAACGATCTGAGGTTCACAGCAAGTTGCTGGTATTCACGAAATCGTTCCGATTGCTTCATCGCTTGATAGTTTACCCTTCCCATGCTGACATTGAAGAATGCGCCCTGCAATTTTCCGAGAAGTTTTTTGAGACGGACCGCGATTTCAGTATCCGTGGCGTCAGCTGTTTCAGGGCCGTCATTGAGATTGGCCTGAAAGGGGAGGATTTTGCTTAGCTTGTCGGCGAGCGTCGTTTTTGCCTCTTCCTCGAAAGAGCGTCCCCGTGCGTTCAGAATAGCGGATACGGCATTGATATACCCGATGTGGCTGAATGCCTGGGGGAAGTTTCCGAGCAGTTCACCGGTGCTGCTGTTGAACTCTTCGGAGAAAAGGCCGAGTCTGTTTGCTGAATGCAGGGTTTCCTTCATCAGCTTTTCGGCTTCCTCAATTCTGTCTGAACGTGCAAGGCACTCGATCAGCCAGAAATTGCAGAGAACGAACGCTCCTTCTTCTCCATCGAGTCCGTCATCAGCAATATATCTGGAGAGAAAACCATCGTGCAGCAACTCTTTTTTGCAGGCGTTGATGGTGCCCTGTATCCGTTCATCGTTTATCGGAAGAAAATTGGCCAGAGGGAGCAGGAGCAGGCTTGCATCGAGTTCCAGGGAGCCGTAACGTTGAACAAAACTCTTCAAGTCCCGGTTGAAGCCCTTCTCGAGGATATCGGTTTTAATGGTTTCCCGTTCTTCAATCCACTCTGCTACCGGTGCGTCGAAGCCGTATCGGTTCGCGATGATAATTCCCCTGTCGAGAGCGACCCAGCACATGACCTTGGAATATACAAAATGGCAGGGGCCGTTTCTGACTTCCCAGATTCCGTCGTCAGGTTTTTGCCAGTTCTTCATGGCCATGGTGCAGATGTCACGGAAAAAGGGCCAAAGTTCTTCGTCGATCTTTCCCGCGTAATCGGAGAGTCTGAGTGCCGCGTCCATGACTTCCCCGTAGATGTCCCACTGGTTTTGCTTGTGAGCAAGGTTTCCGATACGGACGGGTGTGGAGTTTTTATAGCCTTTCAGATGGCTGAGCTCTTTTTCGTGGAGCATCTCTTTTCCACGGATAGAATACATGATCCGGATAGTTTCTTTTTCATGTTTTCGATAGGTGGCGTGCAACCAGCGAATGAACCCGTCGGCTTCGGTTATATGGCCAAGTGAGAAAAAAGCCTTGAGGGTGAACGAAGCGTCACGCAGCCAGGTGAACCGGTAATCCCAGTTGCGTTCTCCGCCGATTGCTTCGGGAAGGGAAGTTGTCCCCGCAGCGGCTATCGCTCCTGTCGGATGAAAGGTGAGGAGTTTGAGGGCGAGCAGTGAGCGGTTGACCATTTGCGTATACTCTCCGAGAAACGCGCAATGTTCTCCCATGCAGTTGTGGAGCCAGTTTTTCCAGAATTCAATATTTTTTTCCAGGCTGCAGGAGTCGCTCACGCTTTCGGTGGCATCGCCGTAAATCAGGCTGAACCGGGCGCTCTGTTCAGCTGAAAGTGAAAAATCGATAACGACAATCCCGCTATTACATTGCCGGACACGGTATTCCTGAAGAGAGTGAATGAGAGTGAGGGGCTGTTCATGGCTGAATGCGGATATCCTGTTTCCCCGGCAGGTGACAACAGGTATGGTTTTTGCATAGTCGGGTCTCGGCATGAACGCAAGCTCAAATTCGAGAATGCCGGATTTCATTTCCAGGCAGCGGTCTATCCTGTGTTCCTTTGAGGTAACCAGGTGGCGGGTCGCCACAGGCATGAAGTCATAGAGATCGGCTTGGCCATCATCGTTTTTGAACGTAGATACCAGCACATTGGTATCCTGAACATACTGTTGTGAGGAGGTGAAACTTTCTTTTGGCCTGATACTGAAAAAGCCTCCTTTTTCATCGTCCAGAAGCGAAGCGAAAACTGTAGGAGAGTCGAGGAACGGCAGGGAGCAGTAATCAATAGAACCGTCTCCCGAAACCAGCGCCACGGAATGCATATCCCCTATGAGCCCATAGTCGGCAATCTCTCTGTACATGTTGTTATCCAGGTTTGGGTTGCAGTGTATGCTCCCCGCGTGTTCATACAGATGGAAAGTGACGTGTCTGTAAAATACGGAAAAATCTCACAAGAAGGGGGCAGCGCGGTTTTAAGCGAAATTTAAGCTCATGTTCAGGCTGCTTTAAGGTTGCGGGAGCTACCTTTTCTTCATGCAGTATCAACAAGGACTGTTTCGTGTAATCAATTTTTATCAGGAGAGCAGGATGAATAAAGGAGTCGTGATCGCGATGTTTTGGCTGGCAGCGAATACGGGATACGCAGAGTATGTCGGGTCTGCAGAGGAAAATTCACCCCGGATTACCGTTGCAGAGGCAAAATTGATGAGAGACGATAGCAGGCTTTCACTGGACGGTTTTATTACCGGACATTTGCGTGGGGATCACTATCTCTTTCGTGATGATTCAGGCGAGATCGACATTGAAATTGAGAAGAGCGTCTGGAGACAGCAGGCTGTCGGTCCTGATACCGGAGTCCGGATTGACGGGGAAGTCGAACACGAGTCCGGGTCTGTCTACATTGATGTGCATCGTCTTGAAGTGGCCGGACCCGGAAGATGATCGCGCTGGCAGGTGACGTAAAGTGAAAGAATATTTCAAACGTATATTGAAAAGAGAGGTCATGATGAACACAACATTGAGAAGTCTTGCAACGCCCTTGATAGCAGCAGCCTTTTTTATATCGGCGTCAACCGGACTGATGATTTTTTTTCATTTTGAGCCGGGCATCGTCGAACCTGTTCATGAATGGATGAGCTGGATTCTCGTGGGTGGTGGCGTGTTGCACCTGCTGGCGAACTGGAAAGCATTTACGGGCTATCTGCAAAGAAAAACGGGCGTTGTTTTTATTGGCGCAGCGATTGCTATTGTATTGCTGTCGTTGTACCCCTGGGTGGAAGAAGGGGAAGATGGAAGAAAAAAAGCGGTCAAGTCCCTTGAAAAAGCTTCGCTTATAACCATTTCCGGCGTCGCGGGCACGAGTCTGGACCAGCTTCTGGAAACGATGTCTCAGAACGGCATTTCCGTTCTGGATACCGGGGATTCCATTGAGGAGATAGCGGAGCAGAACGATATGGAAGAGAAGGCGCTTTTCGGAGTTATTTTTGAATAAAAAAGCAGGTTATGCGGATTCTCATTATTGAAGATGAATCGGGGATAGCCGATTTTCTCAGGGAAGGCCTTGAAGAGGAATGCTTTGCGGTCGATGTTGCACATAACGGTCGTGAAGGGCTGTCGATGGCGCTGATTAATGAGTACGATCTGCTCATTGTGGACTGGCTTCTTCCTGGCCTGAGCGGTGTGGAGGTGTGTCGGCAGTTCCGGAAAGAACACGCTCAGGTGCCGGTCATATTCCTTACGGCGAAAGGTGACCTCGATGACGTGATTTTCGGCCTCGAGTCGGGCGCCAACGATTATATGAAAAAGCCTTTTGCATTTGAAGAACTTCTGGCGCGAATCAGGGTGCAACTGAGGCTTTCCGGATCGGAAACCGTGATGATGCAGGCAGGCGGTGTTGAAATGAATCTTGCCGCTCACAGGGTTACCTGTAACGGGAAGGATGTCTCACTTACTCCCAAGGAGTTCGCACTGCTGGAGTACCTGTTGCGCAACAGGGGAAGTGTCTGCACCAGAAGCAGGATCATCGAGCATGTCTGGGACATCCATTTTAATGCCGACACATCGGTGATCGACGTGTATGTCAACTTTCTGAGGAAAAAGCTCGATGGGTCGGGTTGCGGCGCGCTTATCGAAACGGTAAGGGGCGTAGGATATGTTATTCGGGGAGAGTAGGCGTATGCGAAAGAATTCCGGGGAAAAAGATGGCCTGAGATTCCGTAGGGGGACAAGTATTCGCGACAGGCTTGCCGGGCTCTATCTCGTTGTGACCGCTTCGTTGATGGTCATGGTGTTTGTTCTTGTCTATGTTCTGGTTGAGCATGAAGTATACCGGCATATCGATGAAGAACTTGACGAAGAGGTCGGTGAATTTGTCGGAAGTCTGAGGGTAACGGAAAACGGACTGTTGTTTGAAGACCAGACAGAGTGGATGGAACGTTCTCATATTACGGTCGATTTCTATCCCAAATTTGTACAGGTTGTTGTCGCCGGTGCTTCTCCTGAAATCATGAAAAAATCATTTAACCTTTTCAGCGATACTCTCTGCTACAACCCGGTTCTCGAAAAAGCGGCGTTTTATAATTCCGCTATCGGTGGAGCAGCCGTCCGCCAGGTTCAGGTGCCTGTTTTTCAGGGAGACGGGTCAGGTGTTGCCGCATGGGTGCTTGTCGCGGTTCCTCTCGAGGAATCACTTTTCGTGCTCCATGATCTGCGAATAGCGCTGTTTTTTTCCCTGGCGGTTGTTCTGTTGACCTTGTTTTTCGTGACCCGTTTTCTTGCAGGAAAAAGCATTGATCCCATTGAACAGGTTATTGAAACGGCAGAAACCATTACCAGGGAAAACCTCGACGAAAGAATAGTTCTTCCTTCGAGGAAAGATGAGCTCTATCGTCTCTCGTTCACGATCAACAGCCTGCTTGACAGGCTGCAGGATGCCTATGTCAGGGAAAAGCAGTTTACTTCTGACGCTTCCCATGAACTGAAAACCCCGCTGACTTCAGTGATGGGTACTCTCGAGGTTCTGATAAGAAAGCCTCGTGATCCCGGTTACTACGAGGCGAGAATCGGTTTCTGTATCAATGAACTGAAACGCATGTCAGGATTGATTGAACAGTTGCTCCTGCTTGCCCGATACGATGCCGGTTCTTTCAGGCCGGATATTGAGGTTGTCGATGCAGAACAGATAGTGGAAAAAGTCCTGGCAAGAGCGGAGGATCTGGTCAGGCAACAGCAGTTGCAGGTGAGCATCAGGAGTAAAAAGGAAGTCCTGGTCAGAGCTGACGCATCGATGCTTGGCGTAATGCTTGACAACATTGTTTCCAATGCGGTTAAATATTCCCGGAAAGGAGGGCATATCGATGTTGAGCTTGAAAGACGGGGAGGTTCTGTTTTCTGTTCGGTTACCGACAGCGGTACCGGAATTCCTCCTGAAAAAATTGAACGTCTTTTTGAGCGTTTTTACCGGGTTGATGAATCACGGAATTCACAGATAAGCGGAACGGGTCTGGGGCTGGCCCTTGTAAAAAAACTTGCCGATATGCAGCACATTACGGTGGGGCTTTCAAGCGTCGAGCATGTCGGTACAGTGGTGACCTTCGAAATTCCCGCGGCATGAAGCGATGACTCCGGGGCTCACCGGGTGCACGCGCATGGTTCGAGGTTTATGATACCCCTTCGGATAGTTGCGATTGAATGATCGATGGAGATGCATATGCTTGATTCACTACTGATACGACGTGCCTTGCCGCTGCTGGTTTCTTTTGCCATGCTTGTTGTTCTGGCTCTTCTGTCAGACTACTTGCTGCATAGTGCAGGGCTTGTCTGGGTGGGGCGATATCTCGGGATAACCGGTACATTGTTTCTTCTCTTCTCCTTTATTTATTCTGCCCGAAAAAAGAAAATCGTCCGTTCAGGCCCGATCAAAACATTTCTCATGCTGCATTGCAGGGGCGGATGGATCGGCACACTGATGCTTCTTGTTCATTCAGGAGTGCATTTCAACGCACTATTGCCCTGGTCGGCAACGGTGTTGATGCTCATTGTTACAGGGAGCGGTCATGTGGGGCAATACATTTACAGAAAAGCGAGGGATGAGATGAAGCGTAATAGCGGGGATGAAAAGCTCTACTGGGATTCTCTGACCGTTACAGCTCTCGGAAAGTGGCGGAAGGTTCACATGCCACTTGTCTCTCTGTTTCTGGGGCTTGCCCTCTTGCACATCCTGTCGATTTTCTTTTTCTGGAACTGGAAATAGGGCGCCATGAAACAATTCTACATTATTTTTCTGGTCTTCAGCCTCCTGGTGACCGCTGTTATGTTGTGGCCGGGACTTCTCGTTAATCCCGGAAATCTTTCGGAGGTGCATCAGAAACTTGATGGCGGCTGTCTGAGCTGTCATACGCCATTGTTGGGAACACCTTCGTCACACTGTATTTCCTGTCACAGTTCAGAAGAAATCGGCCTGAAAGACACTTCGGGAAGAGAACTGGTCGAGCCTGATTCCGTTGCTGCCCTGCTGCACAGGGAACTCCAGGCCTCGGAATGCATTGCCTGTCATACCGAACATGCCCTTCCGGGCAAAGGTCCGCTTCTTGCAGCTATGGATCATGATGTTCCGGCAACTGAACTGCAAAAAAACTGTACGGTCTGTCACGAGCCTGACCGTCCTGAGGATGCGCTGCATGCCCGGGTGCAGACAAGCTGCAATGAGTGCCACGGAACAAAGCGCTGGGAACCTGCGGACTTCGATCACGAAAGCTGGCTGCGTGCCGACCTGAGCCGATCAGGATCCTGTGCACGCTGTCACGAGCCTGACCGTCCGGATGATACAATGCACAGAGAGGCGAAAAACAGCTGTAGCGATTGTCACAGTACGAAGGCGTGGGAACCGGCGGAATTCGATCATGATCAATGGTTCAGGTTTGACCGTAGTCATCCGGCTGACTGCAGTACCTGTCATGACAATCCGGCGGATTACAAGCGGTATACCTGTTACGGATGTCACGAGCATTCGAAGCGAGGAGTGGCGGCTGAGCACAGGGAGGAAGGGATTCGGGAGTTCAGCAACTGCGTCGAGTGTCACAGGAGCAGCAATGAAGATGAAGCTGAACGGGCATGGCGAAAAATCCGTCGGTAGGTTTTTCTCATGACGGATAGCGGAACAGTTGAAATCTTTAATTTGCTGTTATATTGTTATGGTATGGTGATAGCAGTCTGATCAGATAACCTTAGAATATGTCAACCATGGAAAAGAAATGTAGTATCTCCAGGTTCGCTGTCGGTATCGTGTTAGCCGCATCATTGTCTGTCACGTACGCGTGTCAGCAGGACAAACCGGATGCATCGGAAGTGCGATCACTGACATCGATGAACTCGGCAGTTGCCGCAGAAAACACGACAGCGTCAGCAATGAGCGGGCAGGAGCTGTATACAGCAAACTGCGCGGCTTGTCACTCCATGCGTCCTCCGGCTAAAACAGCACCGCCCATAGTCGGCCTGGCTTCACGTTTCAGAACAGTTTACGGGAACAAAAGCGATGCTGTCGGCGCGATGGTATCCTTTATGAAAAATCCGGACGCAGAAAAGACTTCTCTGGGCCCTCAGGCCATAAAACGCTTCGGTTTGATGCCGGCAATGGCCATGAGTGACGGAGATCTTGAAAAGGTTTCCGGCTGGCTCTGGGATCAGTATGATCCTGATTTTGATACCGGTGGCGGAGGAAACTGCCGCTGACAACCCTATCGTGTCCTGACGGGTTCTGTTTTGAGAGAGCAGTTCCTGCAATGGGGTCGTAAAAAAAGAGGGTGGCCGGCTAAACCGGTCACCCTCTTGTACAATAAAGAGGTTATTGCTGTTTACATTCTTAACTCACCAGTTTCGGCCTGATCAATAAGATTGTCATTTGCATAAATAAGTACCTCGACGCGACGGTTGAGCTTGCGGCCTGAAGCAGTTTCGTTTGACGCTACAGGACGGGTTTCGCCATAGCCGATTGTTGAGATACGGCTTTTGCTTACGTTGTAGGCACGGAGAAGTGAAGAAACGGATTCAGCTCTTTTTTCTGAAAGCTGCTGATTGTAGGTTTCGCTTCCCTGTGAGTCAGTGTGCCCTTCAACAACGATATCCGTGTCAGAGTACTTGTTCAGAATATTCGCCAGTTTCTGAATGTTGTAACTGCTTGTGGATGTTAGCGTTGAAGAACCGGTTGAGAACAAAAGACCGGTGTCAAAAACAACTCTGATACCTTCTCCTACACGTTCTACCTGGGCACCATCGACCTGATTGTCGATCTCCTTGGCCTGGTCATCCATGTAGTCACCGATAAGAGCTCCGGCGCCACCGCCGATCACTGCTCCAAGAAGTGCCCCTCTACCCCAGCTTCCTGTCTGACTGCCGATAATTCCTCCGATAACCGCACCTGAAGCAGCACCGATACCGGCTCCCCTTCCTGCGCCTGTCGTCGTTGTACAACCCCACGTAAAGGTAGTCATGGCAAGAATCATAAGAAAAACAAGAGGCTTGGTCAATTGCTGTACATGTGTCATCGCATTATGGGATTAAGTATTGACGAAAACAATGATTGGATTTCCTGTTCAGAAATCCATTCAATACAATAGTAGTATAAATCACGCTAAAAAATTCCCTGATTTGTGACCTTTTCTTCACCGGATATCCGTATGGTACAATCCGTTGAGGTGAGGGACAGAGGAATTATACACGGCTTCTAACTGTTATTCACGAAAACAGGTTACGGTTTACCCCGGACGGTCATCCGGAACTGCTCATCAGCATAAAAAAGGATAGTCATGATTCATTCCAGGGATACATGGGAAGCAATTGCTGAATCTTTTCTGCCCCCTTGTAAAGAGGTGGTGCAGAGAAATCGTGCGATTACAGCGCAGTATGCGCAACTCTATCTCAAGCACCATGATATATACAAATGGGCGGGTATGGCAGCTTTCGCGTCGAGCCAGGTTGGCGTTGCTCTCGCCTTTGCAGAAATGATGCAGACTCCCGGAAGGATGATGGAGACGGAGCACCACGAAAAGCCGGGTGATATGGTACAGGGTATAGGGGATTTTCTTGCTGGAGCAACCCGTGGTGTGTTTTCTCTCCCTTTCATGCTGTTCGATGTTGCCGCTAAAAACATTCTGCTCAATGATCTTGAGGAGATACGAAAAGGCAATAACGCTATTTACAACGATATCGCATGGGCTCATATGGCCTACACAAAAGGCGGACTTGCCGAGATAGAAGGCAATATTTCCGATAACGAAAGGGAGTTTCTGTTATCAGGATTTCGTCAGATCGATGAAGGTGCTGCTCTTATGAAAACGGGAAGTGATCACCAACAGGCTTCAGCATTGATCAGGGAGGGGAATAGCAGGCTGCTGAGGCATGAACAGGTCAATACTCTCGGTCCTGTGTTCAAAGCGATAAGTCCCCAGGGACATATTGTCGTATCGTTCGGCAGTGAACTCAATTTTGGGGAAGCAGCTTCTCCGGGGCATCGTTCAAGGGCTTCATTCGCCGATCATTTCGGCTATTTCGAAGTGCTTTCAGGAAGCAGGGATGTCACCGATACGCAACACCGGTGGCAGTGGATAGAGGAAAACGTTCTACCTGTATGGTATGCTGTCGACGATGGATTCGGCAGATGGTCCGGAACGGAAAGAGTTTTCAGGTCAATGGCAGAAGGGGAAGCCAACATGTTCCAGCAGATCGCGCATTTTGCGTCGACAATGTCATTTCTCCGCTGAAGAGTCAGCGGAGAATCTCAGGTTTTTCGCGGGTTATCAGCCAGTAGGAAATACCGAGGCCAAGCACGACAGCACCTATGCCGAGCAGATAGTCCGGTGTGAGCTTGTCCAGGTCAAGGATAATTACTTTGCGGGAGATAGCCATCAGGGCTGTCGCAACGACCAGTTTCACCGGAACGATATTTGTTCCGAGATAGAGCCTGATATTGATGAATATTTCAATAGCGATAAGGACTGCCAAAAAAGCGCCGAATGTTTCCAGCAGGTCATTGATGCTGAGGAGCAGATAGGGTGGTTGATTCAGGCGTGTGTAGAGAACATGAATGACATCGCCTATTCCCCATATTATTACCAGTACCATGAGGACGGCAAGAATCTTGACGGCAAACCGAATCACTTTGTGAAGATATGAAATAAGCATGTCGTCATGGACTGATGGCAGCTCCTCGTGATATTGGATGGGCCTTTTGCTGTTATTTTCTTCCATAAGTCGTGTGATATTGTTTCTCAATAGAGTTCATTACTTCTATCGTGATCGTAGAGCCTCGACCGGATCAAGGTTAGCGGCTTTATAGGCGGGAAAGATACCGAAAGAGATGCCAATACCCGAACACACCGCGATTGAAATAATCATCCAGGTTATGGGAATGATCGGCGGCAGGTTGAAGGTGACCGCGACCAGGTTACCCGCACCGGTTCCGAGGATTATTCCTATCAGTCCGCCGCTCAGCGAAAGAAAAAGCGCTTCCAGCAGAAATTGACGCAGTATGCTCTTTTTCGGTGCACCGACTGATTTTCTAATACCTATTTCCCTTGTTCGCTCGGTAACGCTGACCAGCATGATGTTCATGATTCCGACACCAGCTGTAACAAGGGCCATGAAGCTGATGATGAAAGCGCCTATGCTGATGGTTTGCTGGAATCCCCTGAAGGATTCGATCAACGCCTCGTTCGTACGGAGTTCAAAATTATTGGCGTCTCGTATTGTCAGTCCCCGTGCGACTCTCATTGCCCCTATGGCCGTATCTATGGTCGCATCATACTCTTGAGGGGAGTCAGCTTCAACGGTTATGCTGATGCTCGAGCGTATGTCGACCTGTTCGAGATAACGGGTTATCGGAATAACGATGATGTTATCCTGGCTTTGACCGAATGCGGCCCCTTTCTTCATAAATACCCCGATGATGTTGTAGACTTTGCCATTGACCTTGATTGTTTTTCCCTGAGGGTTGCCTCCGTTCGGAAACAGCGCGTTCATAACGTCCTGACCGATAACAGCGACATTTTTCGATAAACGGATATCGTTGGTGACAAGGTTGCGTCCGAAGTCTATGTCGAAACCGTTTGCAGTGGCAAAATTTTCGTCAGCGCCGAACAGGGTAATATCCGGATTTGTTTTCCTGTTTGCATAAACGGCCAGGTTTCCCGACCGGGAGACTTTCAAGCCTGTTTTATCCCTTTTTCCACCCATAAGTTTTTTAAAGAGCAGACCTTCCTCATAGGTGATATCCGGGCGGTTGATGAAGCGGTTTCTTCCGTGCCCGCCGAAAAGTGTTGCCGGATATTTCTGGATTTCAAAGGTGTTCGATCCCAGGCTCGACAGGCCGCTTGCCACAGACTGGTCGACAGCTTGCAGAGCGGTCATCACGGCGATAATCGAGAAAACACCAACCGCCATTCCCATGGTGGTGAGCCATGAACGAAGCTTGTTTGCCTGCAACGAGTATGCTGCCTGTTTGATGGTTTCCCGAAGTTTCATGGAGTCAAAAGTCAAAAGTCAAAAGTCAAAAG
>Ga0180433_10001022_pt1 | contig 47306 bp, 60 predicted proteins | sample SS_ome_8_FD_132980 | JGI IMG/M metagenome (GOLD analysis project Ga0180433, IMG submission 132980) | Hypersaline lake sediment archaeal communities from the Salton Sea, California, USA - SS_1_D_1 metaG | ecosystem: Environmental > Aquatic > Non-marine Saline and Alkaline > Hypersaline >...
ACATAATAATTACTGGCGGAGAACCAATGATACAACCACAAATAGAAAAATTGATAAAATCATTTACAAAAAATAAAGTTTACATAGAAACTAATGGAACAATATATAATTCAAAATTAATTGGTTTTGCAACTTTTATAGTTTCTCCAAAGCTTCAATATATGAATGATGAATACAAAAAATGTATTGAAAAATGGAAGAAGCATTGTATATTTAAGATTGTAGTTGGTAACAGAAAGGACTTTATGGAAATACTTGATTTTTGTGAAGAATTACAAATTAAAGACCATGTCTATATGATGCCGAAAGGGATGGATAAACAAACGTTAAAGAGGAGAACTCCAATTCTTATAAATTTAATAAAAGACTATGCTCCTCATTTTAGATTTAGTCCACGGTTCCATATTATGGTTTATGGAAACGAAAGAGGAAAATAATTTATAAAAAAATATAAATATCTGTAAATGAATAAGGAGAAATAGAAAATGGAACCAAAAATACTAAAGTCAGAAGTGCTTCTTACAAGAAGATGCGACCTTAAATGTCCATACTGTAAAATTATTAAAAAACAAAAAGAGGAATTAACAACAGCTGAATGGCTGGAGGCTTTTAGGATAATTTATGATGACTTAGGTGCAAGCTTTATTGCAATCTATGGTGGAGAACCATTAGTAGTAGGCAAAGAAAAGTTAAAATCAATTATCAAATATCTAAATACCTTTAGACCAAAGAAATCGTATACGATTATCTCAAACTGTATGCAATTGGATGAGGAATACATAAAAGAGTTAGTTGACATTGGTCTAGATAGCTGGACTTCAAGTGTTGATACTATTAACTTTGATTCCATGTCTACACTTGAAAGAAAAAAATCTGAAAAGGGATTGTGGGCTTTAGAAAAGTTTAATGAACTTGGAGTGCGTGATACGTGCAATATTATTACAGTAACAAAAGAGAACATCAAAGATATTCCAGAAACAGTAGAATATTTTTCATCAAAAGGAATATGGACAGGACTTGATTTTATTCATTTTGATAAAGGCGGTTATAACTTTTCTTGTGCAAAAGATTCAGCTTCAAACTTGTACTTTACTAGAAATGATTTGTCATTAATACAAGAAATAGCTGACAAATTAATTATTATGAAAAAGAAGGGAGCGCTCATATTTCCAACATACGAAGTTCTTGAAATGTGGAAAAAACCTCAATATTCAATAGACCTAGACTGGAAGTGCTACAAACCAGCGTGTATTACACTTGATAGCGATGGTTCGCTTCTTGAATGTGATGAGTTTCAAGGCTCAAGAATAAAAAAATGGAATATATTTGATTTATATGGAGCAAAAAAATGGGATGAGTTTGCTAAAGATTACATGAATGATGTTGTCTATGAATGTAGAGGTTGTTTCTGGTCTACGCACGTTATGGCTATGGATATATTTGGAAAAAAAGATGGTATCAAATATTATCAACATGAAAATGCAACATATAAGAATTAAGTGACTACAATATGAGACAAGAAAAGAAGGGAAGGTTGGAAGGAAAAGGAGGAGAGAAAATAGAGGGGAGATTAATTTCTTCCCTCTTTCATTTCATATACGATAGGAAATATAATACAAAAAGTGCATCCATCTCAACCATGAGTGCAATTATATTTCCCGTAAAATATGGTGATGAAAAATGCCTAGAATAGAATTTGATTTTTTAAAACAAGCAGAGACATGGATTCAGAAAAGAGTAATTAAATCAAATAAGGAATATGAAGGATATATAACAAAAAATAATGAGCTTATTTTGCTTCCAAAAAAATCAACTAGACCTTTATTATATTGTTATGTATCTTTTGCAGATATCAAAGATGTTACAGAACTTTTTAAAGATTCATCGATTGATATTTTTAAATGTTCATCTTTTGATTGGAATGCTGAGCGTGGAATACACAAGGAGTAAATATGACTCAGTATTGTTCTTCATGTGGAGCAACTATAACAAAAAAATGTAGAAAAGTTAGTACTCCAATACAAAGAAGAGGAAGTTATGCAAAAGAAGAAAGACCTATAAAATGTTGTAAAAATCCAGACTTTAGAGTTTGTCCAAATAAAGATTGTGAGGGAGAAGCTATTATCTGTCTTAATTGTGGATACTATTATGGAATGATAACTTGGTAGCTAACTTTTAAAAAAATCAAAACATTTAATAATTGTCATAATATTTGTTTTATTTGTAATATTTGTTTGGTGAGGATTAAGTGGTACTTTCAAAGTTTGTTAAAAATACCAATTCATTTTCGATTGGAAATCCTAGAACAGCTGTTCTAGTTATTCCAAAGTCAATTACAGAAGAATTAGGTTTAAATTTAACTGATAAAAAGGCACATTTTGAAGTATCATTTGATGCAGAGAGTAAAGAAATTATATACAAATTCATACAAGAAACAAACAAAGAATGAGGAAGATGAATGAAAGATGTTCAACAAGATAAACCTGAATTTTCCATATCAATAGAAAGAGTTGGAGTTAAGGATATTAAGTATCCTGTCCGCATTCTAAAAAAATCAAATGATTATCAACATTCAGTAGCTACTATTTGTATGTCAGTCTATTTGGATAAGGACAGTCGTGGAACACATATGAGTAGATTTATTGAAACCATTGAAAAGTACAAATCAAACATAAATGGTCCTACTTTAAAAGACATTTTAAAGGATTCAATAAAAATTTTTGAGACAACCAGAGCATTTATTGATATTTCATTTCCATATTTTATTGAAAAAAGAGCACCCGTCTCACATCAATCATCAATAATGGAAACTACTTGTGGTTATAAAAATGAAATAATTGATGGAAAAATAACAACATCACTTGTAGTGAAAGTTCCAGTAACTACCTTATGTCCATGTTCAAAAGAAATATCAGATTATGGAGCACATAATCAAAGAGCTATTGTTACATTAATTGCACAAGAAAAGGAATTTGTTTGGTTTGAAGATTTAATTGATTTAATTGAAAGAAGTTCCTCAGCACCAATATATCCATTATTAAAAAGAAAAGACGAAAAATTTGTTACAGAACAAGCATATAATAATCCAAGATTTGTTGAGGATTTAGTTAGAGAAATTTACAACAAAATTAATGAAAAATACAAATCAAAATTATCAAATATCAAAATTACAGTAGAGTCAGATGAGTCTATTCATACTCATAAGGCATTTGCAATAATTGAAAAAGAAATCAAGGAGAAATAGAATGTTTGACAAAACAAAAGACTTAGATAGTGTAAAGCCTGTAAAACTACAAGAACTAACAAAAAAGGATAAGGCAGAAATTGATGCTGAAGTTAAAAAGAAGAAAAGAGAGAATGAGGAGAAAATGAAGAAGGAAGAGGAATCAAAAAAACAAGACGAAATGCAACAACAGATTTACTTATTATCATATGTAATCAATGGAAATGAAGGTAGAATTTCTGTTATTTCTGATACAGCTATAGGCGCAATGGCTAAGTTTCTTGAAGTTCAAGATGAATCAATCAATGAATGGAAAGAGATTCATATATCAATAGTAGAATCACCAGTATTGTAAGGTTATACTATGAAGGGAACTTATTATCTTCCAGTAACTGTCTCTTTCCATGGAGAGGATTTTGAAAAAAATCTTCATTGGTCAAAGAAATCAAACTACTTTTATTATCCATATGTATTTGTTTCTCCTTTTGTAACGGGTATGAAAACAACAAGGGAAAGAGATTTTCCTGACGCAAAATATATTACTGCCGATAGTGGTGGATATCAAATTGGAGTACATCAAAAAGATAGTAAAGGAGTTAGTGCTCTTGATGTTTTGAGATGGCAAGAAAAAATAGCTGATGTTGCGTTTACTGTAGATATTCCAACATTCTCGTATGAACAAGAAATCAAACAAAATGATTTTGTTAGACCCAATGTTTATAGACATTATTCAGATGAGTATTTTGAAAAAGCTATGAAAAAATCAGTCATCAATGCCAATAATATGTATGAAGCACAAGAGAATGAAAAAATGCAATTATGGGCAGTATGTCAAGGTGGTAATTATGATGATTTGATGACGTGGTATAAAGCCATTACAAAAGAACATAGATTTGATGGTTATACATTTCCAATGGCTTCGACATTTTCTCCAAGAGCTAAAGAAGATTGGCTCGACCAAATACGTTTTGCAAAGGAAGTTGGAACGAACTGGCATTTCTTAGGAAGATGTGAACCATTACTAGTAGCAATTTTTGCTAAACTATCACAGAAGACTGGAAAGGTTTATACATATGACACATCATCTGCCGCTGGAGGTCTTACACTTGGAAAATATCACGACCCACATACAATGCGCAGTCTTTCTTATGCAAAGAATGTAGAGCATGTTAACTTTGATTTGGATGGACCAAATCCATGTGATTGTCCAGTCTGTTCCAAACATACTGTTGGAGAAATGATTAACGGATACTACTTATTGTATATGCATAATGTTTATGTTAGACAAGCATACAACAATTATATTAATGTTCTTGTTCAAGATGATGCTTTATTTGATAATTTAATTAATAAACTTTTAGAAACAATAGGAGCATATAAAAAACATAAAAAGAGATACAAGCAATTGATTGACAATTTAGTATATGATGAACCAGTGAAAGTTGAAAGAATACAATCATTCTTCTGATACAATGACTAGAAAAAAATCGAAAATTGAAAGTAAACATGATTTTGAATATACTATTCAGAATCAATTACATACACTTTCTCAAGAAGTAATTGACATTAAGCAAAGTATGATTGACAGAAATAATAAAAACAGGAGAATTTTATTTGTGTTTGGTTGGATTTCGTTACTTGTATTTTTTGCATATATTTTAAATCTTGCATCTTTAACTGGTTACTGGAGTTTATTTGAAGATTTTTTTATGATAACTGGAGTAGCTTTTTTAACATTTGTTTATGTGATTATTGGATGTTATACTTATTTCGTTTTTCTAGGTGATAAACTTGACTGATTTGCTTGATGTTCATAAAATTTACAATTCATCATTGTATATAGAAAACAATCATATTATTGATATGCCTCTAGCAACATATATTGGTAAAGATGCAGGGAAAGAACCTATTTGGTTAAATCCAATTGCTCCTTCTGGTTTTGGAAAAACTACGGCAATTCTTCCTCTTTTAGATTTAGCATTTGATTGGAAAAATCCAACGGATAAAGAAAACATACTAAATAAAAAATATGATATTTATTTTGTTGATGATATTACATCTGCGACCTTCGGAAGCGGTTCTGCCAGTAAGTCAAAGGAAGGAGATTTAGGTCACTGGCTTCAAGATAGAAATACTCTACTCATTATAAGTGACCTATCTCCTATCTTGACTATGGATTCAGATTCAAAAAATAAATTATTTGGGAAATTCAGAACCTTATACGATGGATACATCAAAGTGGATACTGGAGCAGGCAATAAGTTCTATCAAAATATTCATATGAATATGCTTGCCTTTGCTACTGCCGAAGCAAGAAGACATCTTGATTTACATACAAGTCTTGGTACAAGAGAAATAACATATGAAATTCCAAAAACAAAAAACATATATGAAGCATTACTTAAAAAAGACACAAAAGAAGATAGAGAAAATCGTTCAAATATAGTTAAGGAATTTATTGATGATTTACATTTGGATTGGAAATTTGCAGAAGAACAATTGGAACGAGATTCACATATTTTAATTGATTTGTCTGAGAAGATATCTTATTGGAGAGCTGCTCCAGTAACTGATGAAAATGGATATTTATCACAACATGTAGAACCAGAATATCCAATGCGTGTAAAAAATCAGTTAGAATCTTTATATAAAGCATTTGTAGTAATTGGAGTTAATAATCCGCTTGGCAGATTAATAGAAATAGTTAATACTTGTGGAAATCCTGTGAGGAGAGAAATATTATCAAAAATGTTTGTAGTTGAGAATGACAGTTATGTTTCAAAAGACAGACTAGTAAATTCATATTATTTGTCACATAATCTTGGATTGTCACCAAAAATTATTCTCACTAATTTGTTTGTGTTGAGAGACATGAATTTAGTGAAACCTGTCGTTGAAGAAGAAGAAAAATATTCAAAAAAAATTGACTTCGAGACGGTTTGGTTTCCACTTGTTAGATGGAGTGGAATGTAAAAAAAACAAAAAGTTCAAACCACAACAGAATAGTATGTATATATATTACCCTGTGGGTAATATATACATACATACATGTGCAGGTTTATGGACTGAAAAAAAACAGAAAAAGGAGATAAAAAACATGGCAGAAAAAAATGAGTTTATACTCATCGTAACAGATAAAGGCTACGCAGTTAGAACACCAACAGAAGAGTATCCAGTTCGTCATCGTGGAACACGTGGAGTAAAAGCAACATCAACATCAGACGAAAAAAAAGGAAAACCAATTTTTGCAAAGCGAGTCACAGACAAAGATAAAACAATTATGGTTATTACCAGAAACGGAATGGGTGCTCAAATTCAAGTAGATGAAATAAGAGTTACTGGAAGAAATACATCAGGAACAAAACTAATCTCTCTTGAAGAGAATGATGTTGTGATTTCAGTAGCATAAAGAAGAAAGAGGAAAGAATATGTCAAACATACCAGAAGATATCAAAAAGGGAATCAAAAGTTTAAGTGAAAGAACTAAGATTCCAGCAAAGGACATTGTTAAAGAATTGAAGCAGATAATATCAAGCGATGAAACAATCCAAACAATTAAGTCAGAAGAACAAAAAGTCAGATTTGGATGGGCATTAATTGCACGCAGATATTTGTCAAACAGAAAAACAGTTGACATGTATATTCGACCTGCAAATTATCCGCGACCCAGAAAAGTCAAGACAAAGGGAGAATCAAAATACAACAGCAACTTTGTTTGTATTGCAAGAATCATTGACGAAGAAACAGACAAACCAGGAAAACCGCAACTAGCAGCTGGTACATTATGGGAGAAGGCAGCTGAAAATACTATGCATCTTTCACCTAAAAAAGTATACAAAACCTCCCTCGTAATTACTGAAGAAGATAAAGGTCTTGTAATTGGTGGAAATGATGCAACCTTTACTGAAGAAAAATCTGTAAAAATTCCATCAGCTAAAGTATATTACAAAAAAGTCATTCAACCAAAAGAGGATGAACTTATTATTGACCTCGCTGACATGAAAATCAATGATGGTGAAAATGCTATCGATTATAGAGTAATTGAAGCAACTGTCATGAATCATCAAGTTGGAATAAATACCAACAATGAAGAATACGGAAATTACGAACTCACAGATAATTCACTTATTCGAGATGAAGAAAGTGAAGGCAGATTTACTGTTTGGGTTCATCCAAAAGAAGTCAATGCAGAAAAAGGTTCAAGAATCAAAATTGTTGGAGTCGTTAACTACGACAAAAATAACAAGATTGCTCGGTGGACTCACTTCTTTATAGTACCAACAGAAGATGCTTCTCCTATCATAAAGAAAGAGGGAGAAAAAGAAGCAATGGATGCTGATGATATTCTTGGTGATGATGAAGAGAACGTTAATGAAGTTGACGAGGAAGAAGAGGAAGAAGATACCGATGATGAAGACGATGATGAAGATTTATTTTCGGTGTAGAAATGAGTGACAAGAAAATAAAAGGCATTATATCAAAGGTCTGGCTAAATGATGAAGTTGAAAATATGCCAGCCCGTCTTTCTTTAGACGGAGTATATTATTCAACCTTTGAGAAAGAACTTCTAAAAAATATTAATGATGGTGACCATGTCATCATCAAATATCATATAGAACAAGGCAAGTACAATACAATCGATGAAATCATCAAAGTTAGCGAAGAGAATCCGAGTAAAACAAAAACTAATATTATGTTAAGCGGAGCAGAGGAACGATTAAAGAAGTCGATTACAATGCTTAATGAAGTTCTTGAATATGTCCAACAAAAAAGGAGATAACATTATGGTTAAAAAGAAAACAGAAGGAAAATTAGAACCTGTAGATTTATGGTCTATTGAGAAGGAGGCAACTCCTCTTAAAGACTTCGTAAAAAATACAGTCAACGTAGAAAAAATAATATGGTTTGGTCCATCAAATTCAGGAAAGACCCACGCATACTTAAGTGTACTACGAGATTATTCAAAACGTAAAATACCACCAAAAGATGTATGCATGTGTATAGTGTTCCCAGACCGTTCAACAGGTATCACTAAACTATGGCATCTTATTCCAAAAGAATATCAAGACCGTGTATTCATTTTTCCAATACATGACTATGAAGGACTAGTAACAGCAACTGCAAATTGTGAAAAAATCCTCATTAAACATTTCGAGAAAACAAAAACCCATGGTTGGCTCATCGTCGAACTTCTAGAAGAAGCATGGCGTATGGCACAAGACTACTACTCAAGACAAGCATTTGGTGAAACATTAGCAGACCTCATGTCTGCAAAACGTAGAGCAGTTGCATCCCTCGAAGAACTAAAGGATGAGAATAAGAAAAAGTCTGCATACGAAGCCCTTGAAGGATGGCGAGATTGGACAGTCATCAAATTCTTCCATAACTTCAATTGGATTGACCGAATAAAGAAAATGCCATTCAATGTTGGGGCAACATCAGAAATCAAATCAACTGATGATGAAGATGATATCTTTTCAGCAATTAAAGTTCGACCAGCTGGTGAAAAAGATAACGTCCACCGCTTTGATACAGTCCTATACATGAAACATCAAGGTAACAACTTTTACCAACGATGCTTCAAACTCACTGGATACTCACGCCTCTACACAGACGTAGACATCACAGGAGAAGACAGTTATACAATGCACAGAAAAATAACAGAAAAGTTCGAGAAATCAGGTTATCGAAAAACCAAAGTCGAAGAACTTGAAGAAGAAGCAGACATAGAAAAACCAAAAGAAACCAAAAAACAAACCAAAAAAGAAACTTCAAAAAAGAAAAAATCACAAAAACCTCAAAAACAAGAACCCAAAAAAGAAGAATCAACAGAAGATGATGATGATTGGGACGAGGAGTTTGACTTATGATAAAAATAAAAATAAAACAATCAAAGCTATTAGACCTCATCAACTATCTTTCAGTTGATGGGTTATTTCCTTTCTCTATTATAACAATAAGAGACAAAAACATATTAGTCTCATCACAAGCAGAAAAGGAAGCTTCAGGCTGGAGATACGTAGAATTCTTACCATCATATTTTGAAGAAATGAAAGGTGATGACACAGGACTTAGAATTGACATAGAATCAATTAGAAAGTTTGTATCATTAAGAGGAGCCGACTCAATTATAGAACTTCAATATCCCGCTCCAAAAAATAAGACAATGATGATGATTAAAAGTGATACAACAATTGATATGTTAACTGTCTCGAAACTAGACAAAAAGGACATCATCAATACCCTACCATTCCAGATGGAGGATGGAACTCCATACCTTAACAAAGGAAAAACTCCATTATCCGTCAACACAACGATAAGCAAAGCATCAATGAAACATATGAGTAATATTGCTTCGGCACATGGAACGGAATACTTTAGATTCAAAATAGGCAAATCAAACAAACTAGCAGTAAGAATTGGAGACATAAAAGGAGTAGGAAATCATTCAAACTTTAAGCCAGAATCAACTCCAGTTAAAACAAACGAAGAACTAGATGTAACATTCACTCGTGGAATCAAAGAAATTTCAAAAACGGTTCATGGTGATGTTGACTTATATGCAAGAACAGGAATGGCTGGTTGGTTTTCTGAAGAAGGAACTGAACATAAGTTTGGACTGCTTATATCACCAATGAAAGAAAAGAAAGACTGAGAATATGTTTCATTCACTCAACCGTTGGTTGGGATTTCCGCAGAGAGTGTTTGTAGAATCAAAGTTTGCATATGAAAACCTGATAAATACATTTGAGGGCGAAAGACCATGCTTTATAAGTGTAGCAAGATTCAAAAATAAACATGAACAATATCTACGGTACTTCCCATTCGACTTGGACTCAAAACTAAACTGGAAAATTCCTTACAAGGAAGCAAAGAAACTCCTTACTTTCTTTGATAAGCATCAACTTCCACATCATATAGTAATAAGTGGTGGTAAGGGATTCCATTTTTATTTTGATTTCAAAGAAGTGAAAGTTACAGAAGAAGTGCAAAATAAAATATATAGCATTCAACTTAGTCTTCAAGAACATTATAAACTTCAAGCAACCGACAATCCACTATTTGGGAAACGAGTTCTTATGATACGAATGCCAGCAACAAAATACGTATCAATACGAAAAAAGAACAAAAAACGCTACCTATACTCCAATGACAACTACTGTAGATACATCTTAGACAGTCAATTTAGAAAAGGAATCAATCATATAAACAAACTAGCAAAAAGTCCCGGTCGTTCTCCTCTTTATCCTAAACATGTTCCTTCTCTAGATGAAATCATTGATGTTATTCCAGACTTCACATACAGAGAAAAATCAAATGGGAATCTCGACCTTGACCTTGAGCCATGTGGAACATTAACACCAACAATTGAATCTGTTGGTCTTCCATGTCTACAAAAAATATGTAAAAGAAAAGTTCCAACACATACAGAACGCATAGAACTTGTATCATGGCTTAAACTTCAAGGATACAGAGACATGTCAATACTTACATTCATCAAACAATTATACAAAAAAGGATACTGGATAAACTTCAATCAAAAAGAATCGGTCAACAACATCATGTCTATAAAACCACGTCTTCCTTCTTGTACAACACTAAAACCTAAACATGAAAATTTATGCAATACTTGCTCATTCAGAAGGAAATCAAAATGAAAATCTTCATAGACATACACGAAGAAACAGTTTCACCAACAATCATCAACTACTACAATTCACATAAAGAAAAATACCCACATATATCATCAATCATTACAAAACATCTAACAGTTAGTGACCTCTGTACCTCTAATGGACTAGTAGGAGTAGAAAGAAAATCATCATCAGACCTAATATCATCATTATTTGATGGCAGACTACAACAACAATTACACGAACTAAAACAAAACTTCACATATCCACACCTAATAATAACAGATTATACAAGCATCAATGACTTAATGCACAAAAATCCACAATTACATCCAAATGTCATCATTGGCTCCCTTACCTCAGTCATTTCCCATTCTCAAGTTCCATACAACTTTGTTGGTTCGTTCTACACACTATTTACATTATCACTTCTAGAAAAATACCTAGACAACAAACATATCATAAGACAAAAGGAATACACACCCATTAGAAGAACATCAACTCCAAATGAAGAAAAAATTCAAATTATAACAGCCATCAAAGGAATTGGACTACGAGATGGAACCAGAATCCTAGAACATTTCAACTATTCAATAGGAAACATTGTCAAATCAACGACCACAGAATTAGAACAAATACCAAATATTGGAAAAGAAAAAGCACACAAAATAAAAGAAATACTAAAATAAGAAAGATGATGAATATGCCGAGAAAAAAAATACATTTAGGAGATGAAGTAGAAGACAAAATAACAGGCTTTACAGGAATCGCAGTCTGTGAAATAAAATTCTTAAACGGTTGTATCCAATATGGAGTTCAACCGACTGGCGTTGACAAAGATGGTGCAATGAAAGAAAAAGAGTTCATTGATGAACAACAATTGAAAGTGGTGAAGAAAGATAAGAAAGAAAAGAGCAAAGGAACAAAACCTCCAGGTGGAGGATTCAGGGAATACCCTAATTTCTAGAACTATAATATCTGCCCTCCTGGGATTTGCTGGAGTTCAAATGGACGCCCTACTATCGACTCTAGCATATTCCATGAACCCTGAATTCTTCTATAAATATGAAGTAGAAAGAACATTTGCAAACTTTCTACACTACGGAGATTTTCCTTCTCTTTTCTTTCTCAGCTCCTTCTCAATACTTCTTCTTTTTTTCCCTCATCTATTCTTTATCCATAGTAAAAAACATCCATACAAACAAAAACAATCAGCAACTAGTCTTTTTTTCCTTATGATGGTTGGAATTTCATTTACAAGAATAAGTGCAGGTCTAACATGGTTTGGAGTTTCACATCTGCAATTAAACGTAATTAGACTAACAACCATAATCATAATCATTTTTTATGCTCTAACAATAGTAAAATATCCTTTACCAATAAAGAAGGTGATATCATCAATATTGGAATAGTAGAACTACATTATCATGAAGAATTTATCCAAACTCTAATAACTCTATTCGAAAACGAAAATATAACAGTATACACAACAGAAAAAATACACAATAATATATCAGAAGAAACAAAAAAGAAAGCTGCATTCATTCTCCTTCGTTCCGGCGAATCACACAAAACATTTATTGAAAATATACCAACTTCTCTTTTTGATGTTCTTTTTATCAACACAATACAACCATCAATGATTGACCTTTACAAATGGAAGCACTTCAATCCCAAATGTCCCACAGTTCTTACCCTCCACAATCTAAATGCTTGGCATACCAAACGATTAATTCTACGGAAGAACCTTTTACATTCACTCGATTCATACATTGCCTCAAGATATTTACAATCAATTCTCGAAAAAATAACAACAATCAACGTTGTTAACCCAACTCTTGTCTCAGCTGCCAACGAATATTTTCCAAACAAAAATATCATATCAATTCCTTTTAGCATATCAATCAACAGCCCAAAAATATCAGTAAACAAAAAAATACGATTTACAGTTCCAGGAACAGTGGACAGAAGAAGAAGAGATTATGAAACTCTTCTAGACGCATTCGAACCACTCTATGACTACTATCAAACCTTTGAACTTGTATTTCTAGGAAAAACCTACGATACATTCGACCAGCCATTCATAACATCATTTGATGAAAGAGTTCCAGAAAAAACATACAACGAATATCTACAATCCTCCGACTTTATTATATGTCCAATAGTACCAGAAACTCACACAATAAACACAACCACAGAATACTATGGTATCACTAAATCACCAAACATCTTTGATGCCATAAAATACCGAAAGCCCTTAATAGTTCCAGATTCAATTTCAATTCCTGCAAACATCATTTCCAACACACTAACATATAGTGACAGTCTTTCACTTTTTAACATCATAAACCAATTCTTTACAGAACCTCAAAAAATGAAAGAAATTAAAGAAGAAGCAATATCAGCAACTGAAAGATTTAAAAAAGAACAAATAAGAAAGGATTTGATTCCATGGATGAAAAAATTATTATAAGAAACACAATCATAAAAATTGTAGCTTTTTCTCTAACGTACTCTTTCATTTTAACCATACTACTTGGTCTTCTTATAAAAACAACAGAATCAATATCATTATCAATAATTACAGTTCTAATAGGATGTGCATTTGGAATCATACTATATATCTTGTTAATTCCAAAGTTTTTTAAAGACTATTTGGATTTATTAAAAATGAAGGAAGGTGAGGAAGATAGCATCAAAGAGAGAAAGAAGGAAGCGTAAGCAGTCTAAAAATAGTAAACCAAATCTGCCAAATATACCAAATCTGTCAAGTAAAGAATCTCCAAAACAAAACAAACAAAAAAGGAAATCTCTAGTACAAACAGTAGCAATTTTATTAGCTATTTTTGTTCTAGTTCTTTTCCTCAACTCATACTTCAATTACACATCAGGCGTTGCAATCAATCCGTCCGGCACAACATTAGAAACAAAATACCTTTTGTCAGGTCCAGACCCATACTACAACATGCGCATCTGTAAAGATGTTCTAGAAACAGGCAATTACAATTACCTCAATCCCTACGATAAAGACCCTTTACTAAATTATCCAATGGGAGGAAGAGGAATTAGACCTCCTCTCTTTAACATGATATGTGTAGCATCCACACAAATTCTTTCGAACTTTGCCCCCCAAATGGATGCATTAGGTCTATCAATGCTCTTCCTCCCAGCAATATATGGAGCGCTCATAGTCTTTCCTGTCTATCATATTGGTCGTGACCTATTCAACAAAAAAGTAGGTATCATAGCTTCTCTATTAATTCCTTTGATTCCTATTCATATTGGAGGAAGTCATGGTTCATCGTTGTCTCTATTTGACCATGATTCCTTTCTTTTCTTATTATCAGCAATCCTATTTATGTTCATCATCAAGGGACTTCGAGAAAAATCATACAAAAAATCAATCATCTTTTCTGCCCTTTCAGGTATTACTCTTGGTTCAATTTATCTTACTTGGACAGCAGCCAGATTCTTCTTCATTATTCTTATGCTCTATATCTCAATACAATTCCTCATTGATATCATTAGACTAGACAAACAAAAACAACCATATATGAACATCATAACAACATCAATTGTTGCATTGCTTGTATCTTTTCCATATATGCTTATTAGAGAAGAACCGTTTTCTTTTCCACTTATACTGCTAGCATTTTCAATAGCAGTCTTTGCAATCAAAGAAGCAAATGTTAAATTAAATATGCCATGGCTGATATCAATTCCAATACTTGGAGCAGTTGTATCTTCAGGTCTAGGATTCATTTATCTCATTTCAGTCAACATCATATCAGCTCCAATTCCAGCATTTAAGACGTTTGCAAATATGCTCTTCGGTTCAGGTATCTACGGCTCAAAAATATCAACAACAATTGCTGAAGCAGGAGCCTACAATATCAGCCAAACCGTTATGTCATTTGGCATTGCTCTTTATTGGTTTGCAATCCTAGGAATTATCCTTTACTTCTATCAATCAAATAAAGACAAATATCAATCCCACAATATTTTCTTCCTTTCGCTAACTATTATTTACCTCTGGTTATCAACAACAGCAGGACGTTTTGTTAATGACCTTATCCCATTCGTAGCAGTTTTAAGTGCATACTTTATATTCTCAATTCTAGACAAAATAGACTATAAACAACTTATCAAAACATACAAAGCAAACAATTCAATTCGTTCATCCATTAGAGTTAAACATATAGCAGGAATTCTTTTAGTAGCTTTCCTCGTAGTCCTACCCAATACATATATGTCATTTGATGCTGCTGTTCCAGCTAATATGAAGCAAGAAGTTTTTGGTTCGGATTTTCAAGGAGCCAATGGATTATCATTAGGTAAATCCGCATATTGGGCAGATGCATGTAGTTGGATTGCCAAACAAGACATCAATAAAACAAATAAACCAGCAGTCATTTCCTGGTGGGACTATGGATTCTATATTTCAGCACTTTCAGACCATCCGACAGTAGCCGACAATTTCCAGGAAGGAATTCCACCAGCTGCAAACTTCCTTACATCCCAATCAGAATCTGAAGCAATTGCAGTACTAACTATAAGACTTATTGAAGGAGAAAAAGTTGCACCAAATACCGGTGACATCATTAAAGGAAAAATCAATAAACATGAAATAATTTCCCTAATTCATCAATACTTCCCGGAAAATGGAACGACGTTAATCAACATTTTAGAGGACCCAGAAAAATATGCGCCATCCTACAACACACTCGTATCCAAATCATACAACAACACAATCTATAGAGTCACCTCCAAGAATGCAATGTATCAAGACGCAACATCAATACTTCTCACACTAACAGAAGAACAACTTATCAATTTCCATCACTTAGTGGAATCATACACAGGTCACTCAATTCGATACTTTGCAACAGAACAATATGACAGACAAATCTTTGTCATTTTCCCATTCCTATCGGATAAAGGAACATTCATGCGTTCAACATATGAAGATGATTTCTTTAAAACAATTTACATTGACAAAAACAACAAAGAATACACTGAGGAAGACCTACAATTATTAACTCAACAACAAGCAGACGATTTAGAAATAACATCAAGGACAAAAGAAAAACCAGCATATTACAACAGCCTCTGGTACCGAACTTGGTTTGGACAACAAGGACTTCAAAACAGAATCCCAACCTTCGGACTTAAACACTTTTATCTACAATACAATTCGCCTTACGTTGTAATCGCAAAATACTATCCAGGAAGCATTATCAGTGGTAACATTACCCTAAACAATAACATCAAATTCAATTCGATTACAACCGTTCTAAATGATGAATTAGGTATTTCCCATGATATCAATGTATCATCAAATGGAACATACTCAATTATTGCTCCAGCTGGAGACAACACAATCAATTTCTACATCGGAAACACACTCATCAAATCCTATAATATTACAACAACAGAACAAGAAGCGAACAGAATAACTAACTATAGAAAAACTCACAACATAAACATAAACTATTCACAAGCAACAATAACATCAAATGTAACAGCAACATCAGTAAACATCAAAGACCTATACTTTAACACATACAATCAAACAATTCCATATTCCAATCAACTAACACTAACTGATATGGTTCCAAGCCTATACACAATCAATCTTCTTAATGAGACAGGAGAAACAATAACAACAGAAAATGTTTTCCTAAAACCAAACAACAACAACATTACAATAGGAGAATAAAATATGAACTCAAATTATAAAAGAAAATACACCTGGAATAATTTTAAAGCAAAAGTATTACGAATGACTCCACAAGAACAAAAAGAATTTCTATCACAATTACAACAAGAATACATGACCGAACGAACAAAAACAAAAAGAGGATTAGATGCAAACAACCTCAAATTATACAGAAGACAAATTGCATTCATCAAAACGCTCATGAATATACCTGGATATCACTACCACCCGAGAGGATAATATGCCATTAAATAACGTTACTTCAATATCAAGCGCATCGGGAGACATTGTATCACTTCTTGGAACTCTTTTAGCTGTAGCAATCATAGCAGTAGTTCTAGCAGCTCTCCTTACAGTATCCAGAAGTTACCACGACTACAAACGATTAAAAAATATAATAAACATAATCATAAAACTCTTAGACTACACAGCTTATGGTCTTCTCACAATAGTAGCAATTGGAGCGCCTTGTCTTCTTGGCTATGCAGTATATCAACATGCAATTAATAATCCAGGTTCAACTGGCAACTTCCTAAAAAATATAGGAATTGTTGTCCTCGCTATCTTAGGAACTGCATCTCTTGGTTATCTTACCAAAGAACGCATCTGGAAACGAATCTTCGAATTCCATAAAAAATCAGTACAAGAAAAAGAATATAAACAAAATCTTAAACAATTACCTGAAGGTGAAAATATATGAACTACTGTAAAAAATGTGTGATGCCAGATACCCGTCCAGGAATCACATTCGACAATGAAGGCATTTGTTCAGCATGTCGTCATGCAGAAGCAAAAGAAAAAATAGATTGGGAAAAGCGAAAAGAGGAGTTTCAAAAACTTTGTGATTCCTATAAGCGAGAAACTCCTGGAGAATATGATTGCATCATCGCTGTCTCTTCAGGAAAAGATTCCTACTACCAAATCCACACAATCAAAGAACATGGACTCAATCCACTTCTCGTCTCAGTCAACAATCTTGATTGGACAAACACTGGAAAATACAATTTCAAAAATATGCTTGATGTCTTTGATTGTGACTGCATTGTTCATAAGTCAAGCACTAAACTAAACAGAATAATCTCACGTCTCATCTTTGAACATGATGGATTCATAGCGTGGCTCTTCGACAGACTCATCTACACTTATCCACTACACATAGCAACCAAATTCAACATCCCTCTAATCTTCTATGGAGAAAACATCAATGTAGAATATGGAGGAAAATACAATAAAGAGACACCTTTAGCCCATGAACAATTAAAGAATGATGTTGTCCGAGATTATGAATGGGAAATATTCGAAAATACAGGCATAACAAGAGACCAACTTGTACTTGCTGAACCTCCCAAAGACTCACAATTACAAAAACTTGACCCGCGCTATCTCTCTTACTACTTCAAATGGAGTGGCTACGAACATATGGAACTAGCCAAACAATATGGCTGGAAATCACTCAATGATACAGGCGAATGGGTTCGAGAAGGTTACATAGAAGACTATGACCAAATTGATGACTTCGCATACTGCGTCGACCCATGGCTCAAGTATCCAAAATATGGACATGCTCGAGCAACTGACGTGGCATCATATTGGATACGTGAAGGAAGAATCACACGAGAAGAAGGTATCCAACTCGTCAAAGAAAATGACCACAAACTAGACACAACAGCACTTGTCAATTACCTTGAATTCTCAGATTATTCATCTTCACAATTCTATAGAATACTTGACAAATTCTACAATAGAGAAATATTTGAAGAAACTGCAAGTGGTTGGAAAATCAAGGACCCAATATGGCTTTAGGTGTAATTAATGGAACCATTAACAACAGAATCAATAGAAGAAAACAAACAAAAAATACTTTCACTTCTCAACTCTGTAGAAAGAGAAAACATTGATGCTCTAATCACATATTTAAAAGAATCAGATTTCTTTGTGGCTCCAGCTTCAACTAGATATCACCTTAATTTTCCAGGAGGTCTCGCACAACATTCACTAAATGTTTGTAAATCATTAAAACATTTAAACAAAATATACAAAATCAATATACCAGAAGAATCAGTAATCATAACAAGTCTATTACACGATATTTGCAAAATTAACTTATATATTCCAACAGGAAACGGTTACATATTTAATAGCTCTCAACCTCCTGGACATGGAAGTTTAAGTGTTGAAAGAATCAAAAAATACATAGACTTAACAGAAAAGGAAGAGATGATGATTCGTTGGCATATGAATCATTATGACAAAGAATTCAAAAATTCAGAATCCTCTGTTAGAGGAAAACATCCCGAAATCTACGTCATGTATTTTGCAGACCATTTATCAAGTGAATATTTAGAAAAATAGGTGAAAAAATGACATCTGAATTTGAAGTAAAAACCCACGTTTTATCTGGACAAGGTGAAGCCCTTAGACTTGAACATCATATGCAAAAAAACAACCTCAAAAAACCCTTTCTTATTATAGACAGAGGAGTATTCAACTCTTCTTACGGTAAAGAATTTATGGAATCATTTAATCCGTCCTCTTACTTAGTTTACAGTGAAAGGGAACCTACCTATCAACTACTTGAAGAGTATCGCTCAGAACCAATTAAATATCATTCACAATCAATAGTTGGCGTAGGTGGAGGTTCAGTAATTGATTTTGCAAAAGGTCTTGCATTTCTAACTAAAAACGACAGACCTGCAATTGATTATAGAGGCTTCCCTAAAAACCACATGAAACCACTACCAATTGTAGCAATTCCAACAACAGCAGGAACAGGTTCTGAAGTAACATACAATGCAGTCTTTGTAGACGAAAAAACTAAAAAGAAAATGGGAATAAATACAAAAGAATGCTTTCCAGCACTTTCAATTCTAGACCCTAACTTCATTCAATCATGTCCAAGAGAAGCAACAATATCTGCAGGACTAGATGCACTTACTCACGCAATAGAATCATATGGAGCAACAAAATCAACTATCCTAACAAGAGCAATATCAGAATCAGCAATTAAAATTCTTATTCGTAACCTCAGTTACATAGACTCAATCGGAACCCACATAACATACGCAGAAAAACTACAATATGGAGCATATCTAGCTGGACTTGCATTAATGAATTCTGGCAGTGGACCATCAGGAGCACTATCATATATTCTTGGTCCAAAATTCAATATACCACATGGAATAGCTGGTGCAATCTTCCTTCCATACGTAACTGAATTAAATGAAGCATATGGAGTAACATATCCAGAAGTTTTTAAAGGAAAATCAAATAGACTAACATATGACATTTTCGACCTATACGACAAAATAAAATTCAAATACAAATCACTCAAACCGTATGGGGTAAATGAAGAAAATGTTCACATTCTTTTAGAAGGAGCAGAAACATTACAAACAGCATTCAATCAAAATCCTGTTCCATTTAATGTTGAAAATGCAAAAAATATTATCAGGAGACTATTAAAATGAATATAGATTTTGAAATAATGAGAGAACCAAACTTCTATGAATATACACTAAAAAACAGAGAAAAAGACATTGATTCTGTTACTGACAATGGAGGTTGGGAAGATGTAAAATGCTGTCCAATCTGTAAAAGTAATGATGTTGCCTTTACCATATTTGAAGAGGGAATACCACACAATGTATGTTCAGTTTGTGATTGTCTATATGCATCAAAAATTCCAAAAGAAAAGTTTCATTCAGAATACGACAAAGAATCAATAGAAGAAATACTTCAATCTCCAGATGAAGACAAAAGAAAATATAGACAAGAAAGATTCATGCAAGAACGCATCAATTACATACAGCTAGCACTAAATAAACCAATAAAAAATGCATCACTACTAGACGTCGGATGTAACACTGGAGTTTTTCTAGAACATGCAAAATCATTTTTCTCTAACGTTTATGGAGTAGAACAAAATCAGGCAATGTGTTCATATGTAGAAAGAAAATTTAAAATATCAACATACACACAATTATTAGCATGTCCAAATCATATTAAGCAAGACATAGATGTTATTACATTCTTTGATGTAATAGAACATCTAAAAGACCCTATACCCACAATTAATTCCTACAAAAAAATGCTTTCATATGATGGAATTATGCTCTTTTATACTCCCAACTGGCGCTCGCTTTGTTTTGATGTTCTTGGAATCAACAATACACAATATTTTCCGCCTGAACATTTCTTTTTCCTATCAGAGAAAACAATTGATTTTATTGCAGCCCAAATTGATTCAGAAGTTGTTTTCTATGAAACTAAAGGTATGGATTGGTATGATATCATGGCTTATGATAGAGATATCAATAAAGTAAACATCAAAAACTCAACAACATACAAATACATGAGCACATTCCAAGAAGAAACAGACGACATAAAATATGGAAATCATATGAGATTTATCTTAAAGGAGATATAATATGCCTGGATTTGAAACAGTAGGAAAAGAAGAACAAGCAAATGTAAACAAAATATTCACAGAATCAAATGGAGTCCTCTACCGCTATGGCTTCGATAATCTACGAAAACATTATTTTGTAAAACAATTTGAGGACGAGTTTGCCAAAAAACTAAAAATAAAACATGCCCTAGCAGTATCATCAGGTTCAGCTGCTCTAAAATGTTCACTCCAAGCACTAGGTGTTGGTAAGGGAGATGAAGTAATAACACAATCCCATACATTCATAGCAACAGTAGAAGCAATATGTGAAGTAGGAGCAAAACCAGTAATAACTGACATAGATAAATCATTAAACATGGACCCAGAATCCCTTCAAGAAATGATAACATCTCGTACCAAAGTAGTTATTCCAGTACACATGTCTGGAGTTTCTTGCAACCTACGAAAAATTAGAAGAGTATGTGATGGTTGCGGTGACATCAAAATCCTTGAAGATAATGCTCAATCTCCTGGAGGAACATATCAGGGACAACTTCTTGGCACAATAGGAGATATGGGAATCTTTTCATTTGATGGAGGTAAAATGCTTACTACTGGAGAAGGAGGAATGATAACAACCAACAACCTAAATCTGTATAGCAGAGCTCGTTCCTTTTCCGACCATGGACATGCAAATAATGAGACTCTTCCACGAGGAGAAGATGATTGCATTGGACTTGGCTTCAACTATAAAATGTTAGAATTACAAGGGGCTGTCGGTTTAGCGCAACTTCAAAAGATGGACAACACAATCAATCAACATAAAAAGAACAAACAACAAATAATTGATGAAATCAAAGATACTGTAGAACTTAGAAAAATTCCAAATCCTCTTGGTGACATTGGTGATTCTATTTCGTTCTTTCTGCCAAACAAAGAAAAAGCAAAATCATTTGTTCATGAATGGAAAAGAAGAGGACATGGAACTAAAAATCTACCTGATGCTCTGCGGTGGCATTTTGCATATTATTGGTATCATATGCCTCTTATTCACAAAGGATTACTACAATCAAAAAATATCCTCCAAAGAACAATCTCAATTCCAGTAATGTATAACATGTCTGAAGAACAAATAAGCATCATCATAAAAGATATCAAAGAAACAATCAAGAAAATAGAATAAGTGATATTATGACAGAAGAAATTTCATTTCTTGGAGTTATACCAGCCCGTGGCGGTTCAAAGGGAATTCCTGGAAAGAACATCAAATTATTAAACGGAAAACCTCTTATTCATTGGACAATTGAACATGCTCTCAAATCAGAACATCTTACAAAATCAATAGTAACAACAGACGATGAAAACATCAGCACTATTTCTCAACAAAAGGAAATTGAAGTACTTGAACGACCATCAAATCTAGCAACAGATGATTCTCTTATTATTGACACACTCAAACATGTCCTTGAGCACTATCCATCAAAAAATATAGTTCTTCTTCAACCAACATCTCCAATACGAAATTCAAGATTAATTGATTTTTGCATAGAAACATTCATTTATAATCAAGACAAATTTGATGCTGTTGTAACTGGATTTATGTGTAATAAATTTGAATATTCACCATCATTCATTCAACCAAGACAAAAACTAAAATCATATTTTTATGATGATGGAAATACATATGTCATCAAATCAGAACAAATCAAGAAGGGAATCTTAAAACCTAAAAAATACAAACCTGTATTCTCAAATGAATATGAACGTCACGAGATAGATACTCCTTTTGACTTTTGGCTTGCAGAAAAAATACTTAAAGAAAAATACAAATACTGAGGAAAGTACATGATTAAAATAGCTGACAAAGAAATAGGTTTTGGAGAACCCACATACATAATAGCTGAAGCAGGAATAAATCATAATGGAGACTTTGAAATAGCGAAACAACTAGTTGACATAGCAGTCGAAGCAAAAGCTGATGCTGTTAAATTCCAAACATTTAAAACAACAGAACTTTCATTCAAAAACCTAACATACGAGGAGTATGAAAAATTAAAAGTTTATTGTGATATGAAAAATATTACATTTCTTTCTACTCCACATTCTCTTTCTGCTATCGACTTTCTTGAACCGCTTGTTCCAGCATATAAAATTGCTTCACCCTTCATAACAAAAAGATATTTTGTAAAGCGAGCTTTAATAAAAAATAAACCAGTAATTTTTAGTACAGGCAGTCTAAAAAATAAGAACAGAAGAGCAACAGATTTTGAAGTCAAACAACTTCTCAGTTATGTCAATCATAATAAAAATATTGCTCTTCTTTATTGCATTAGCAAATATCCATGCTATAACTTTGATATCAAAGAATTTGTTGAATTCCTTGAAACATATGCAATTTATCCGATAGGAGTATCATGTCATTCACCTGAAATACAAAATAGTCTAGATGCTGTTGGAGCTGGAGCTTGTATTGTTGAAAAACATATAACCATAGATGATTCCTTTAAATGTCCAGACAAAGAAGTATCAATCAATCCAGAAAAATTAAAAACATTAGTTAACGAAATACGAAAAATAGAGGCTCAATAATGATATCATTAAGAAATAAGAGAAATGTTATAGGAATTGGAATGCTAGTTTGTTTCATGCATCTAATCAATCTAGTATATATGTCATTAAAAATTTTCTTCGTATCAATAGCAGTCTCACTATTCTTCTTAATATTAACTGCTCCTGCTATTCTATACATAATTCTTTCATATTATGTTCTAACAAAATTATTACCACACGAGGAAAACAATAATGGAGATAAAAAAACATCTTGAAAAACATGCAGTGCTTGTCCTACTAATAGCAACGCTAATCACACTTTTACTACTAATACCAGCTAGAGGTAATCCAATAATATCTGTAATACTTGGAGTTTTTTCTTGTATTTGTTATACACTCTCAATGTTTTTTCATCAAATAGAAGATATGGAGAAATAAAATGAAAATATTTTTAGCGTCGTTCAATAGGGCATCAGAAGGAGCCATCGAATATTTACGAAAAGAATTAAAAACAAAAGATATGATAACATATGACCCACAAAAGGCAACTCACATTATGGCTGTGGGAGACAGAAAAGAAACATATGATTTTGTTTTAAAATATTACAGAAAAAATGTTCCAATCATCCATTTATGGGCAGGAGAAATATCTCAGGGAACACATGATGAAGTCTACCGTCATTCAATGACTCTTATGAGTATGTTACAATTATGTACTAACAATGAAGCAAAAACGTGTGTTGAAGATTTATGCTTAGCTGTTCAAAAGAAATCAAATGCACATATAGTAGGAAATGTAATGCTTGATGACCTTACGGTTGATGATGAAGCAGTTCCGTTTGGTCAATATAATCTTGTTCTCTATAATCCCGTAACTCTTTATACAGAAGATGAAGTTAAAGAAGAAATCAAAGAGATAAGAGAAAAACTTAAAGAATTAAAGGAAAAGGAAAAAATCCGTAATGTTGTTTGGATAGAACCAAATGGTGATGATTATAGTCACTTACTACATAATTACGTAACTCACAAAAATCTTCCACGTTCTAAGTTTCTTGGACTCATGCAACAATGTGAATACTTTATAACAAATTCATCTTGTCAATTTTATGAAGCCCAATTCCTAATCAAAAAACAACAAATCATATCAATAGGAGAAAGAAACCAAAAAAGAAACTCAAAGACAGCTAACATGTCATTGGGAAACGCAACTGAAAACATCATTCATATATTGGAGGAATTAGAATCAAAGACATCTACATAGTAACTACTTTTGGAAGTATATATGATAGAGTTCTTCCATTAATTTCAGAATCAAGAGAAGAAGTACTAGTAGTTGCAGCCTCAGAAAACATTTACAAATTCTTTAAAAAATACACAGACTATCATACAATCAAAGTAAACATCAACCCTAATTTAGTATCCAGGAAAACATTACATCATTTTCCAATCGCTCTATATCGGCAAAGAAAAGAAATGAAAAGAATATTTGGAAACTGTAAGAAAAACTATATTCACTTCTTCGGTTCTGGATATCAAATAGTAATTTTTCATTGGATAAAAAAATTATCAAAATACAACATCATTACCCAACATCCTTCTGCTCCTTCTGGAACATATCCTAAAATAGACAAAACAATAAAATCAAAAATACGTAATCTTATAACAAAAATATTCCTGCAAATAGACACAGAAATACTAATAGATAGTGGACGATGGGCATTCGAATTAAAGCCTTCATTTTACGAAAAAAACAAAATATTTATTAAACCATACAAAGAGCCAAATCGAGCATGTCTAAGACCAATAAAAGAAAAAATCTTAAAAGAATTCAAATCAAATTCATATCTTCTTATTCTTGAAGACCTAGTACCATTAGATAGAACCAATTCAAAACATATAACAAAAGTCACAAATCAAGTTATCACAAAAATAGGAACAATAAACTGTATAGTCAAGCCTCATCCACGTCTAAAAAAATTATATGGAATATCAAGAGAAACAAAACAAATACCAAACTATATTCCATCAGAATTTCTAACAAGTGATACATGGAAAGCAGTTATAGGAGTAGAATCACAATCACTTATAGAATTTTCAAAATATACAACAACAATATCACTCCTAAACCTATACACCTATAAAGACAGACATGTTCAAGAAAATTTGATATCTTGGTTAAAAACAATGTCAAATAATAGAATAAAATTCCCAAAAACAATAAACGAGTTGGAGAAACTATTATGAATAAAAAACAAACAAAAGAGCGAGTTGAATCTCTTTTAAAAGAGAGAGAAATCATAACGGAACAAATGATATCAATAGCTAAAAAAATTGATTCGAAAAGACCATGGAAATCAGTCCTACGAACAGAACTAGGAGTAATAATATGAAACGATTCGAGAATTGGAAAAAGCCATACATTGATGAAAACGGTTGGGCATATCCAGACTACTTTAGTGCTCCACGAAATCAATCATTTGGTTGGAGATGTCAACATTCACTAAATCTAATCATCAAAAAATACGTTGATGTTGGTTGCTTCACGTATATGAACGCAAAATATGGAATAACAATAGAAGAAAATACACAAATTGGTTCTCATTGCTCTATCTATTCCCATGATACTGAAAACAATATAGAAGGTCCTGTACTAATAGGAAAAAACTGTTTAATTGGAAGCCACACAACAATCTTGCCAAACTCAATCATTCCAGATGACACAAAAATTCCAGCATACTCATTAGTAAGACCAATCAACGGGGAAACAAAAATCAAAAAAATGAAACGTGAATGGAATGACTTATGAAGGTAACAAAAGAAGATTATAAATCATATGCTGAGGACATTGAGAACTTCGTCAAATCAATCGACCTCAAGGAATCAACAAACCAACGAACAAAAGTAAGTAAACTCGTATTCTCAAAAGCAGCTTGGCAAGAATCACTCACTTGGTTTGCAATTATTCAAACTGCTGTTATCTTTATGGGATTAATGGACCGGGTTGTCAATAACATTAATTCAATACTAGCAGATTTCTCACACCTTATAGGACTTTCTAATCCAATAATTCTACCAGTAAACATCACATCATATATTGCCTTTACGTTTATCATTTTCCTTTTTTGTTTTGGTTTCATTGGCTATCGTTATCTTCGTCTCCCACAAACAACCCAGATGATTGGAGCGAAAAATAATGGAGCTTTCTTCTTACTTTGGAAACAAAATCAAGAACTCAATCAAAAACTTCAATTCATAGAATCAAAAATCAATAAAATGGAGAGAGAAAAATGAGATATTTAGTAACAGGAGGAGCTGGATTTATTGGCTCAAACATAGTTAGATTGTTAATACAAAAAGGACACGATGTATCAGTACTTGATGATTTTCATACAGGTACTATTGACAATCTTCAATGTGAAGTAAATGAAGTATACAAAGGAAGAACCACTGATTATACGAAAAAAATATTTAATCAATTTGATGGTATCTTTCATCTTGGAATGCCATCATCAACTCCAATGTATAAACAAAACAACTTCCTTGTTGGACGAGCGGTTAATGAATTCATTCATCTTCGAAAGGAATATGAAGGAAAAATAGTAATGGCTGGCTCATCTTCAGTCTATAACACTCTTACTCCACCACATACAGAATTCATGAGAATTCCAGTCACAGACTTTTATACAGAAGCGAGACTTACGATAGAACGAACTGGTGCTCTTTTTCATTCTTTAGAAGAAAAGCCTTTCATATCCCTTAGACTATTTTCAGTTTATGGAATAAATGAACAAACAAAATCAATATACGCAAATATGATAAGTCAATTTATTTGGGCAATGAAAGAAGACAAACCATTAGAAATTTATGGAAATGGGCATCAAACTAGAGACTTCATATATGTAGAAGATATTGCACAACTTTTCCTACTAGCAATGGAAAAAAACTATGAATACAATATATTCAATGCAGGAACTGGAATATCACATTCGTTCTTAGAAATAATTGAAAAGATATCAAAACAAATGAATAAAAAAGCAAAAATATCTTTTGTAAAGAATCCCATCAAAAATTATGTAGAACATACAAAAGCTGACATAACAAAAACAAAAAAATACTTCCCAGAACTTCCAACTCCACGAACAGTTGATGAAGGAATCAAAGAAATATTGGAGGCATCACTATAACAACATACATACATTTGGGCTATCCAAAAACTGCAACGAAATTTCTCCAATTTGAAATCTTTCCAAAATTAAACTTAAAATATTTTTTCGTTGGCGGAACTCCAAAAAATGAATATAAAAAAATGCGCAGACTTCTTGATGATATTAGAAATCCAAATACAAACATCATCTATCCACACTACAAACATCAATTATCGCAACTTATACCAAAACAAACAGACACACTCATATCATATGAATCACTATCTGGAGAAATATATGACCCAAATATTTTAGACATGAAAGTAACGTCTTTACGATTAAATGGATTATTAGATGATACAAAAATAATAGTATGTACTAGAGAAAAATCTTCAATGTTAAAATCCCTCTATTCCCAATATATCAAAGAGGGAGGAATTCTTGAAAGAGAAGACTTCAATAAGTATTTTTTCAATATGCAAAGATTAGATTATGATACATACTTGGATTTCTTATATAAGTTGTTTGGAAAAGAAAATGTTCTTCATGTTGATTTTGAACTTCTTAAAAAAGACGACCATAAATTTGTATCATCAATCTGCTCCTTTATGAATCAACCAATACCATCATTCACAAACAAGAAACTCAATCCTGGCTATTCACAAAAACAAATAGAAATACAACGATTTCTAAACAATGCATTTAAAACAAAACTTAATCCGAATGGTCTCCCACCACAAAGATTATGGGAAATAATCAATCCTGCTAAAAAATTAGTAAATAACAGAATATCAAAAAAAATAATAAGGTGAGGAAATGAACATAAACGACTCAAAAGTAATAGAAATGTTTGAAGAAGCAGTAGCTGAATACGCTGGCTCAAAATATGGTATAGCAACATCATCACAAACGAATGCAGTTTTCCTTTGCCTAGAACTTTTAAAAATAAAGGGAATGATTAAACCTAGACATGTAATTCAAGTTCCAAAACAAACATACATGAGTATTCCAATGACAATTCTTAATGCTGGTCTTCAACTTGAATTTAGAGATGAAAAATGGAGTGGAGCATATCAACTTACACCAACACCAATCTATGATTCAGCAGTTCGATTCACTAAAGACATGTACGTTAAAGATTCCCTTTATTGTGTCTCGTTCCAATACAAAAAAGCATTACCAATTGGTCGTGGAGGAATGATTCTTACAGATGATGAGGAAGACAAAATATTACTGGAACAACTTCGATTCAATGGTCGTACAAATGGAATATCACAATCAGAGGACACATACAAAATTAGAGGATGGAATATGTATATGATTCCTGAGCAAGCTGCTCGTGGTCTGACTCTTTTATCACTTTTACCTGAAAAGAATAAAGATATTGCATCATATCAGGATTATCCAGACGTATCAAAACAATTTTCAAAGGAGCTTTTAGAATGAACATCAAAAACCTTTTTACTCATCCACAAACAAAAATCAATGATGTGATGAAAAAAATTGATGAGAATGGATTTGGAATTTCTCTTATTGTTGATGCAAAAACAAAATCACTTCAAGGCATCATAACAGACAGTGATATTAGAAGAAGTTTAATGGAAGGGAAACGACCAACAACAGAAGCTAAAGAAATAATGAACAAATCTCCACTGACATTTCCAGAAGATATTGATAAACAAACATTAGCATTAAGAGTAAGAACAAAAGAAATATTGGAAAAGTTTCCAGAACATGGAATACTACTAGTTCCAATTGTCAATAAAAAGAATGTACCAATTGATATCTATTTTGTTTCTAGAAAAGGATATATTGGTAATCTAAATGAAACAAAAAAATCAAAGAAAGTTTCTTCCGTTTTAGTAGTTGGAGGAGCGGGTTATCTTGGTTCAATTCTTTCTGAGAAACTTCTACGAAAAGGATATAAAGTAAAAGTTTTAGATAATCTAACGTTTGGTGATGTTGGAATACGTCATCTCTTTGCATATCCCAACTTTGAATTTATTTATGGAGATATGAGAAACATCAAAAAACTAACAGAGGCAACGAGAGATATTGATGCTGTTATACATCTTGCAGCTATTGTTGGTGACCCAGCTTGTGCAATAAATCCTCAAGACACAATACAATCAAATTATTTATCCACAAAAACACTCGCTGAAATATGTAAGTTTTCACAAATAAATCGTTTCATCTTCGCATCAACATGTAGCGTTTATGGAGCGAGTGAAGAAGTTAATCTTCTAACAGAAGAATCTCCACTAAATCCAGTTTCACTTTATGCAGATATGAAACTAAAATCCGAACAAGCAATTTTAGAAATAGCTGACCAAAACTTTCAACCAACAATATTTAGAATGGGAACACTTTTTGGAAATTCATATAGAATGAGATTTGACCTTGTAGTAAATATTCTAACAATTAGAGCAATCAAAGAAAAAGAATTTAGAATATTTGGAGGAAATCAATGGAGAGCGTTATGTTATGTTTCAGATGCAGCTGAATCATATATAAAAGCTCTTGAATCTCCAATTGATGTTGTAGGAAATCAAATTTTCAATATAGTTGGAGAGAACAAAAAAATCATTGATATAGGAAGAACCGTAAAAACTGTATTTCCAAAATCAAATATGATAATCGATAAGGAGAAAGAAGATATACGAAATTATAAAGTTGATGGAAGTAAATTTATTTCCAAAACTGGATTTGTCTTTAGTGGAAAGATAATAGATGGAGTTTTAGAAATTAAATCAATGAGCGATTCAGTTAAAAATTATAAAGACGAAAAATACTCAAATTATCTTAACAGGAGAAACAAATATGAAAACTGAAATTTTTTTACATGTAGGAATGCACAAAACTGCAACAACATTCTTACAGGAAGAAGTTTTTGAAAAAATAAAAGAACAAACACCTTTAGTGGAATACACAGATAAATGGAGTATTTCAACTCCAATAAGGGAAGGATATAAAAACATCATTTCAGACGAAAACCTTGATGGAGGTTCTTATAGATTGCCGAGTGACGCTGACAAGCAAGTTACAATCATAAAGAACCTCAGTAAATTGTATCCAAATGCAAACATTATAATTTGTATTAGGAACAAAAAAGGTTGGCTCAGAAGCGCTTACAATCAATATGTTCTTGGATATGGAGCAAAGGATTATACATTTGAAGAATATTGCTCTTCATTGGACTCAAGAATAACAGACTTTGATTCCTATATTTCGTTAATTAAAAAACATTTCAAATCGGTTTATGTATGTAGATTTGAAGATTTTGTTCTTAATCCTCAACTTTTTATAGAAGACCTTTGCTCGTTTATAGGTATTGATGTTCCTGAAAATATAACATATGAAAAAAAGAATCAATCATTAAAACCACATCAAATTAAAGTTTTGAGAATATTAAGTAAAATAGCAATAAAAAAGGAGTTTTATTTTCCAATTTCTGTTCTTGTAAAAATAGTAAGAGGAGATGTTAAGTTTGGCAAATGGGGAAGAAAAGTTTAGTTATACATTATGGTTTACTGGACTGCCTAAATCTGGTAAAGACGCAATTGCATCACAACTAATAGAAGGTTTAAGGGACACAAAAATTCCAGTAGTATATCTTCAAGAGGAAGAACTAAAAAAGACTCTATCATATGATTTAGGAACAAAAGGATTTGATAGAGAGAGACACACTCTTCGGATGATTCATATGTGTTATCACATAACAGCCAATGGAGTCCTAAATGTAGTAAGTTCAGTTTCAGCAAAAAGAAAAATGCGTAACTATGCGCGTAGTCTTATTAAAAACTTTGTTGAAATCTATGTTAAATGCTCTGTAGATACATGCATCAAAAGAGACAATGATACCTATTTTAATTCTATTAATCTGGAAACATACAACAATCTTATAGGAGTAGATATTCCATATGAGGAACCATTCAAACCACACATTACTTTAGACACAGAAAAACAAACGATAGATGAAAATATAGAGAAGCTCATTAAATATCTAAAGAAAAGGAAAATTATATGATGTCAAAACAATCAATCAACACAATATCAACAATGTTACAATCAATACATATAAAACTTCCACTATACAATACTCTAATGAAAATTCTTCAGTTTAAATCAATATCTGAAATCAATAAACTACAGGATTTAGAACCAATATATACAGAAAAATCACAAAAAATAATTGTTAATTCCGTACATTCAACATATTTATCATCAATTTACAAAGAATGTGCAATTGCCAAAACCCTTCAACTTTTAGGACATAATGTTCTTATGCTAACTTGTGGAAAAATATTTCCTTTTTGCACTGGAATGTTTAATGTTGATGTTCCTCCAAATAAAGGAATGTGCAAAAATTGTATTTCTCATGGCAAACAACTTTTTGATTCTCTTAATCTTCCTCATAAAACATACTTAGAATATATAGACGAACATGATGAAGAAGAGTATATGTCTCTTGCTCTAAAAAAAGGAAAATTATTTGGAGTAGACATAAACTATCATGCATTTACATCAGCCCAACGTTATATGAAGGGACAAAAAGTAGAATATCCAATTTACTACAACAAACTAGAAGATGCAGCTGCCACAGTAATAGTAGCTAAAAATATTTACGAAATAGAAAAGCCAGACAAAATACTAACATCTCATAGTTGTTATGCCGAATGGGGAAGTTTTTCAGATTATTTTAGACTAAAAAATATACCAGTTTATACATGGTACACAGGATATAATCCAAAAACATTAATTTTTAATTTAACGAATATCGATAAAAACTTTAATATCTTTTTACATAACAGAAACTACAAAAACCTAACGGAAGAAGAAAAACAAACAGTACAAACTTATCTTCAACAAAGAAAAGTTGGAATTGATGACACTAAACTTTACAACTTTAAAGAAAAAACACTTCCTTCTTCATATGATGCTAACAAAAAAACATTTACTATGTTTCCGAATCTTGCATGGGACGTTGACCCCACGTGTATAGGAGACTTTTTTTCTGATACATTTGATTGGATTGATACAACCATCAAAATATTTACTAGACATCCAGACAAACAATTAATTATACGCGCTCATCCTGCAGAGCAAGTATACAAATCAATTGTAACTACAGTCAAACATATAAATCAAACATTCACAGTCCTTCCAAAAAATGTAATCATTATTGATTCCGATAATCCAATCAATTCATACAATCTTTTCAAATATACAGATGTAGGAATAGTATCAAATGGAACGATAGGTTTGGAAATGACAAATCAAAATATACCAGTGATTGTTGTTGGAAATGCACACTACAAGAATAAAGGATTCACTAGAGACGTTAACACACTAGATGAATATAGAAACGCTATAAGAAATCCACCAAAAACAATATCATATGAATCAGTAAGAGACTTATACAACTACTATTATTTTATCAAAAGCTTTATTCCTTTTCCTATCTTAAAACACAAAAACTTTCTTACTATTGGTTATAATTCAAATAATTTTAAATCGTTTTTAGAAGATTATTACCTTGAACATATAGCAAATTGTATTCTTTTTGATAAACCATTTCAGGAGTGGTAAAATGAAACATATTATAATTGGAGCCGGAGTTGTAGGAAAAGCAACTGGCATATGGTTGGAAGCAAATAATGAGGCTGTTTATTTCTATGATAAAGATGAAAATAAAGTAAAACAACTTGAAGAACAAAATTATAAAACAACAACAAACATCAATAACCTCTTTGATTTTTATTGGATATGTACAGCTGAATGGAATGTTCCAGATGTATTAAAAAGTCTAGATTTTCAACTAAGAAATACAAAAACCATTATAGTCAGAAGTACAACACTACCAGGACAATGCATCAATATGCAAAAAAAGTATTATTGTTCTAAATTAATTCACATGCCAGAATTCCTTAGAGAATCAACTTCAATTGATGATGTGTTTGTACCAGACCGAATAATAATTGGAACAAAAGATGAGAAATATGTTTCTTCTCTTTTAAAACTTCTAACAAAAACATTTCCAAACATTCCAATAATAGTAACATCTTTAACTTCATCTGAACTCATCAAACAAACATCAAATGCATGGCTCTCAGTTCAAATATCATTTTGGAATGAAATCAATAAACTTTGCAAAAAACTTAACATTAATCCTCAAGAAATTGCAAATGCATGTACTCTTGACCACAGAATAAGCGCTTACGGGTCTAAGATGATTGGTGACCCGTTTTCTGGATTTTGTCTTCCGAAAGATATCATTTCACTAATTAAAACATTTGAGGAACAAAACATAGAACCAATATTATTGAAAGCAGTGGTGAATGTAAATGACAAAGCCAAAAGTTAGTATTGTAATACCAACAATACCAGATAGAATAGAGCATCTTCAACGAGCACTTAGCTCAATAGCCAAACAAACATACAACAAAAAACTAATAGAAACAATTGTTGTAAGAGAAGGAAATTCTGCATCAGAAGCAAGAAATATTGGAATTGAAAGAGCAACAGGAAAATATATAGCCTTTCTTGATGATGATGATATATGTCATCCTGAAAGAATAGAGCTACAAGTTGAAGCTGCAGAAAAACATCCAGAAGCTGGTCTTATTATTAGTTGGATAGAAGACAAACGATTTGGTCAATCATATATAGACAACTATAAGGAAAAAATATCACACGAAGAAGTTCTTAAACTCATGAGACTTTCATCAACATCATCATATTTTGTTAAAACTGACATCGTCAAAAAACTTAAAGGTTTTGATGTTGACTTTCCATCAGCCCAAGAATATGAATTAGCAATAAGAATATCAAAAGAAACAAAGAATGTTATTTGTGTTCAAAAAATTCTAGTAACCCAAAATAAAACAGAAAATCAAATAACTTCTGATTGGGATAAAAAGATTGATGGATTCAAAAAACTATTAAAAAAACATAAAAATTTATATAAAAACCTAGGATTAACATCGTATATAGCGATTAGAATCAAGTTTTTTGGAATGATTCAATTGTTTAAAGCCTCAAAATTAACTGGAGGCAAAATATACAAAATAATAGTGCCAATCAAACGGTGGACTGGAAATGAATAATATATTAACGGAAAAGTATAGACCACAAACATTGGATGATGTTATTGGTCAAGAACATATAATTCCTAGAATGAAAAAATATGCAGAAAATAAACAAATGCCAAACATGCTTTTTGTTGGAAAACCTGGAGTTGGAAAAACATCATTGGCTAATGCACTTGCCAAAGACATATATGGAGAAAATTGGAAATACAACTTTTATGAACTAAATGCCAGTGATGACAGAAAGTTAAGTACAGTTAGAGAAAAGATTAAAAAGAATGCTGAAGTTATGGCTTATGAATCTGATTTTAGAATAGTGTTTTTAGATGAAGCTGACCATCTTGAATGGAGAGCTCAACCAGCGCTTCGTAAAATTATTGAAGATTATTCGGATACTTGTCGGTTCATTCTTAGTTGTAACTATGGAAATAAGATAATTGAACCAATAGTAGACAGATTGGTTGAGTTTAGATTTAAGCCATTATCCGAAAAGAACATATCAAAACTTTTAATAAAATTATCAAAGAAGGAAAACATTGAAGTTGATGAAAATGCTATTCCATATATTGCTTCACTTTCAAAAGGTTCCATGAGGAAAGTAGTAAGTATATTAGGCATGTTTAAAGATGAAGGAGAATCAAAAATTACATCAAAATCAATAACAGAAAGATTCTCGTGGGTCGATAAGGAATATATTAGAAAACTTATTAATCAAGCAATCAAAGGAAACATGAAACAAGCAGATGAAATGATAACTGAGATGATTGAACAAAAATTATATACACCGTCAGAAATATTAAACAATATCAAAGATGTAATAGAAAAATCAAAGTTACCAGATAAAATTAAAGCGAAACTAATAATTGATATGGGAGAAGTAGAATTTAGAACATCAATGGGATGTAATCCTGGAATTCAACTAAAAACATATATAGCTGAAATAATCTACTTTTTCTCAAAAAAGAAAAGTTAAGACCTTAGACAGTTGGGCACGTTGCTCTATCTTATAAAGTTTCTTCATGGCTTCTTTATAAGACTGGAGGAAATCTTAACATTGAAGGTGGTATAATGAGAGAAAAAATATTAATAACAGGAATCAGTGGATTCATTGGTGAGCAAATTGCAAACAAAGCTCTTAAAGAAGGGTATGAAGTAGCAGGTCTCATCCGACAACATCCACAACATAATCAAGCAGTTAAAAACCTACGAGGAAAAACAACTCTTTTTGAAGGAGACGTACGAGACAGAACAAGACTAGGCAATATCATTAGGGAATATGACCCAGAATATGTTGTCCATCTAGCAGCCCTCACTAGAGTAAGTTACTCATTTGGTCATGAACTAGAAACATTTGATACCAATGCTGGTGGAACAGTAAATATGGTTTCAGCATGTAGACAATATGGAACAAACTTAAAGAAATTCATATTCGCATCATCAATGGAAACGTATGGGCATAAACCAGAAAATCAAAAACAAAATAAACCATTCAATCCAAATACACTTCCAGGAGTTGGTTCACCGTATGCAGTATGGAAAATATGTGGCGATTGGTTTGTGCGACAACAACATTACGCTAACGACTTTCCTGGAATAGTTCTTAGACAGACAAATACGTACGGCAGAGTATATGATGACTATTTTGTTGTTGAAGCATTCATTACTGCAATGCTAAAGAACAAAAAGGAAGTCAACTTCGGAAATCCAGAACCAATTCGTAACTTTATGCATATTGATGATTTGACCGACCTTTATATGACACTTTTTAAAACAGAAAATCCAGACGTTTTTGGTAAGGCATTTACGATTGGTCCGCCAAATGGAATCACAATCAAAGAACTTGCTGGTAGAATAGCAGAGAAACTAGATTGGCATGGAAAAATCAATTGGTATACAAGAGAAATCCGAGATGGAGAAATCTACTATCTTAACTCAGACAATAAACTAATCACAGAACTTACAGGATGGGAGCCAAAGATATCAATTGATAAAGGCTTGGAAAGAACAATAGATTATTGGAAGGAGAAGTTGGAATGAAAATAAAAAAGTTTATAGAAAAAACAAAAGAAGGCGAATTTGAAATAATCAAAAATCACGTCAAAGAAATTGATGACCTTGATGAAGAAATAATCAAAGATATTGTTGATTTCTGTTCATTATATGACGATTATGAGAACGCGTTTCTTAGATATGGAGTTGTATTTGACTTTGATTATGATATTGCTTTTATAGAAGCTGGTAAGTTTATTGAATCAGTTCGAGATTTTCTTAAAGATAATGATGATGAAGAGATGATTGAGAAATATGAGCCAATATTAAAAGTAATGGAAAAATATAAAGAATATGACATTCACTTAGAGGACTAAATATGAACATTCTATACAAAGTAAAATCAGTACAAAGACTTGGAGAAAATGTCAGACTTGTTCTTCAAAAAGAAGATGCAATTAGAAAAGAACAACCTGGAAAATTGGAAATGTTATCAAATGTTTTTGGAATAGTTGAACAAATGAAACAAGATGCAATTCTTTCACAGCAACCAGACATTGTTACCATTCCATATGAAGAATGGAAAAAACATAAATATCAAATTGATGACCTGATTGTTATTAGTGTGGAACCTGCTGGTGCAAAAGATGGAAATTGATGTTATCAATATAATTGTGCAAACAATCATAGCAGTTATTATAGTAACACCAATGGGAACCATTCATGAACTTATACATGTTTGGAAAGCAAAAAAACTAGGATACGAAGTAACAAAAATAGATTTGAGAAGAAATGCGACTCATGTAAAAATAGAAGCAGATGACCCGAACCACAAGAGAATAGCAGCTGCTCCATACTATTTTATGTTTCCAATCGGAATCATTATATCAATAATTGGTTACATAACTGGAATTATTGGAATTCTTGTAGGAGGTATAACAATTCTATTTTTGCATTCGTTAAGTTTTTGGTTGGAAGGAGAAGACCCAGATGAAAATGTCAGTGAGTCAAAGTCAAATACACCTTTATAGAGACTGTCCATACGCATATGCTTTACGATACAAATATAAGAAACAGGGAATGATGTGGGACCCTGAAGTCTTCAATGTTGGAAGAACAGTTCATGATTCCATAGACTTGTACTATAAAACACAGTATTCAACTGAAGAAACTGAAGAGACAATTTATTCAAAGTCATATGCCATTCTTAGAAATATATGGGCAAAATTAATAGAAGAAGAAAAGCCAAAAGATTCAGCAATTCAACTTAAGAAGGCAAGCATATGCCTTCGTAACTTTGCTGAATTTGAAGCAAGTAATATTAATCAAGCAATACCTACAAAGCCACTCACAGAGATTAAAATCTATTCTAAAGATTTGATGGGAATTATTGATTATTTTGAACCGTCAAGACCAAAAATTTTAGATTTTAAAACAAGTGCATATCCTTCAGTTGGTTACAAAGAAAAAATACAAGCAGTAATGTACAAACATCTTGTCAAGGAATCATACGATATTGACCTTGATTTCTTCACATTCTACTACTTATATCCAAACAAAAAACGATATGTTAAATTTGATGCCAAGTCGGATGATATTTTTCAAGACATTCTTTCCTACAAAGATAACATTCTACAATCATGGAAAACAGGAAATTTTCCAAAAAAGCCAAGAACAAAATCAATGTGCAACAGTTGTCAATATCGATTTTACTGTAAGGGATTAAAAAATGACTAAAAATAAATACATAAAATTTATTCCAGTAATTCTTCTTTTTCTTTTAGTACTCACATTTCTATTTTTCTATGGAGATAAAGCATTTGTGGTGACCTCTACAAAATTTCAATATAAGACTGGAGGTACTGGAGGCTTTAATGATGGAGTATTATGGGCTAGAGTTCCAAATAAAGAAAAAGTTGGACAACTTACATATTATGATAGACCGTACGCCTTCGGTACGTACAAATGGACTGGAAGGTTCATATCAAATGCAACAGAAGGGTGGATTACTCAAGGATTTATTAGTTTAGATAATAGTAAATATATAGCATTCGAAAGAATCTATTCTGAAAATATTTTTAGATGTATTACATACGACAAAATTGTCCCAAACGGACAAATGGAAAATACTCAAGCATCAATAGTAAACTTTTCAGATTTTCAACAAGAAAATGACTACAAAATTGTTTGGAGAAGTAATTATGTTTCTTTTTACATTAACAATAATTTGGTAGCCAATCATACTAAACAAGTTCCTCACATAAAATTATATTTTCATACAGCGATTTGTGTTAATGATTGGATGGGAGTTCCTGGAGATTCATTGGACTCAAGAATAACAGACTTTGTTTTAAAGGAGGAAATTATAGTAGGATGATTCCTAAATCATGTAAAGTCTGTCTGCATAAATGCAAAGGAATTTCTCGTGGAAGCAAGAAATGTAAGATTAAATTGGGATTGATTGAAGATAACAAACCAATCAAAAATGAATGGACAATGATATCAATCTTATGGTACTATTACAACGAATCAAAAGGATTATACGATAAAGACAAAAAAACATAAATCATCATGGGGGCTAGAGGATGAAAGACAGATACTTGTCAGGGATTTTTGGAGCCAGTCATCTTTTTATCCCTTGCCTCCGCCTCCCCCAAATGTCAATTTAGACCACTACAACAATTAAATTTAACATAAATATTATAAATAATCATCATTATCCAATTATTTGTATAGTGCCTATATTTCCATCCCAAAGAGGTGTGGGCACTATACGCACCTCGTTTCTTGTGATGTAAAATGAAAAAAAGATACACAATACTTGTAATGAATTGTCCATATTGCAACTACATTAACAATTACTACAATGGAGAAAATAAATGTCATAATTGTGGAAACATAATCAACATCAAAAATGAAGGCAACTAAAATGAAGTGTCCATACTGTGGAAAAACAGGAATTACAGATATGCAAAAACATATTTTTCATGAATGCAAAAAAAGATTAAAGATGAGGAAGTAAATATGGCAACTGAAATGAAATATAAATACAATGGAAAAAGGAGAAATTAAAATATGAACAAACAAGAAGAGGAATTTATAGAAAAAGTTAATGAAGAAGTTGCTGATATTAATGATTTCCTTTAATTAAATCATAAATAAAAGATTGGAACTAATCATAACCTGTAACCAACTGAAACAATGTGAGCTATCATCATGATGAAATCTAAACAACAGGTGCGAACTATACTTGACTTAAAACCTAAATTCAGTCTGTGAACTAAAAGAGCTATGAAATCAATTTTGTAGTTGTGAAATCAATCTTTTATCTGGAACCTAAAAGCAATATGTGAACTATAGCAAAATTGAAACCTATTAATAACATGTGAACTATTGGTGACTTGAAACCTAATACGAAGATGTGAAACAACAGCGGCGTATTTGGTCAAACAATGCGTCGTTATTGGAGGTTTGTCCTCCTAAATAAAAGATACCGAGAGGTAGAAAAATGAAAAATGAAAAGTTCGTCTCTGTAGACTGGGGACATAAGGATAGCCACGAGATGTGGTTTGATGGAGAAGAAGTTCGAAAGACTATGCCGAAGGATGCGAAGATTGTTTTGGTGGAAAATATTCCAGTATATAAAGCAAAGGAATTAGTTAAAAAAGGAATAAAAATATTAACTTGTCATACAATGTCAAGTAGGGACCACCGAGAAGAAATGGGATATCCAAGACTAAAGCACTATAAGAATGATGGACATGCAATTGATGCAAAAGTAATATATGATTTGTATGTGAAAAAGCCTGAAGTATTTTATGAGTGGTTTCCAAATGAAATGCAATATGCTTATAATAATTTTTTACAAATTCAGAAGTCAAGAATAGCTGCTGGCAACAGAGCATGGTCTGAGGAGGCAAAAGAAAAAGAAACTAAAATGATTGATTTTTTGAGAAAGGCTGAAGTTCAGGCAGAGAAAAGAATGGACCAAATAGGAGAAGATGATGCAACATATCAATATTTAGGAAGCATAAAATATATTGGAGCGAGAACAGGCGGTGGAATTAGAGGATTATTAGACCCTTCTTGTTTTCCCACAGCCTCTAAGATGCGAAGATATGCTGGATTGTCAGTAATTGATGGAAACATTCAAGAGCGACGAAAGGGAGAAAGTTCAGGATATAATGCTATGGCGAAATCTATTTTGTTAAGTAGAGTTCCTGACTCTTTTATCAAATCAAAAGGAAAAGACCCATCTCCATATTTGAAGGACTATGTTTCGGCAAGGGAAAAATTTGACAAACAAAGAGTTGAGATTCCCCTGTCAAAAAAACATAAAATCATTGGTGATATTCTTTCAGAAGATGTTAATGGATTCAAGGTCGGTCAGCGTATTTACAAGCATCAGTTTCCAAAACTTAGAGCAAAGTTGGAATCGCAGGGAAGAAACACAGTATATATGGAACTATCAGATGGACATGCTCATCGAATGGCAATACGAAAAATGATGACTAAGTTTCTTGAGGATTATTGGGTTGTGTCAAGGCAATTGGAAGGATTTCCAACAGTTGCTCCGTATCCAATAGATGTTCAGGGACACAGTCATTATCGACCACCTCATTATATTCCAGACATTCTTGAGCCATTCGAACCAGAAAGAGAACTTGGCTGGATATTCAAAGAAGGAAAAAGACCTTTGTCAGAAGCTTGCCCATATATCAAAGATAAGCTGAAGGATAATTAGTGTTAAAGTGAAATCTATAAAATTAATGTGAACTAAAAAGTTAGAATATTTACAAATACTATTAAACATATGATTGAAAATTCTATTATTACTCATTATTCAAAAAATCAAAAAAATGGAATAAACATTTGGAGAAGATGATGAAATGAAGAAAAGTAAATCATCTTTTAAGAAAGATGAGATTAAAGAAAAATTAAAAGAATCCCGTTGGTTTGTAATATATTGTTTATTGATAATATACGATAATCAAACATGGGATGAAAAGGAAGAAAGAGAAACTAAGCACTTCAATAATATTGGATTTAATGGAGCTGATGGAAATATACTAAGTTCGTTTTGTGAACAAATAAAGAGATGGAAAAACACTCCTGAACTAGATAGGAAATATAATTTTCCTTTATCATCAAGGCAATTTGATATAGCACAGAAGAAGATGTATAAATATTCAGGACAGTTGTCAAATTTTCTAACAGATGATATTAATTTAAAAGATTATGAAGACGACTTGAAAGATTATGAAGAGAAAAATAATACAAATCATAGAAGAAGAGAAGGAACTCTTTCTGATGAAGAAAATGAAGAATTGGACAATCTATGGGATAATTTGTAAAAGTAAAATGAGAAGTGATATATTAGACCCTAAAGTTTTAGTTGAGTAGAATGAAGGAGAAGAAAAAATATAACCATATACTCTTTATAGAATATATGATTAGAAATCTAAAATATTATCTTTTCTCCCATTACTAAACAAAAACAAAAACAATATAAAGCAAGTTTCATATATTTACACTCAAGTATATGATAATTTGGTGAGGAAAAATGAAGATAGAAAGAGCTGATGGTATAGTTTATACTCGGAAAGAAAAACGAGGAAAGGAAACTATTCCATCAAAAACCCAATATCAAAGTTTATTAAGAAACCTATCGACAACTAAATTATGGGATACACTTCTAGTTGTTAGAATGGGTTGTGAGATGGGATTATCTAGACAAGATATAGTTCATTCAGAAATATCAAATATTGATAGACATCATCCCCGTGGACTGTGGATAGAAATATCAAAAAAGGTAAAGCGTGGAAAAACATACAAGATGCGCTCACGAGAAATTCCGATTAACTCATCGTTATATCAATTCATCCAAAACTATATTGATGTTGAACAAAAGTTCATATTAAAACGAAAGCGTGGAGATGTATCAAAACCCTTTAGTATTCAAAAGATAAATGAACTATATGAAAAAGGTAACATAACATGGTCGCCACATAAAGCTAGACATTATTTTAGAACACAACTCAAAAAGTGGATGAGAGAAAACAGGCAATTTGATGCAGAAGTTATTGATTCATTCATGGGACACAAACCAAGAGAGGCAAGAGAGATGTATGGTGTAATTGATTGGGATTATAAACAAGAAATCATAGATAAGGTGTTCAGTTGATATGGGATTTATTCAATCAATTTTACGGGACTCCAGAAAAGTATTGGGATTCCTTTTCGACAAACTATATTATAAGGGCAGAATGTACTCACTTCGTATTTTCATCATTTACGGGTTATGTGGTTCTCTTATTGATTTTGACCATCTTATATCGGAGTCACTTGCAATGGGACGACCGTTACATATTCCACTTCTCGTTTTGGTGGGGACTATTTGCATCTATATTAGCACACCTTATTATAGACGCATTCACAACGTTAGCGTGATATCATGAAGACACCAATATCTGTAGAACCAATAGTAACTAAAGGCAAGGAACAACTCAAGATTTGGAAGAATGGAAAAAAGATAGTAATTGATGCTCCCATTAAACCGTTTTTCTACACTCTTAAAGAATATGATATTCCTAGTGCAATCAATGTAACTAAAGTAACTAAGCGAGCATTATCAGATTATCAATGGAAAACATTCTATAAATATGAATTTAAAACAAGAAGCGACCTTGTTGATGCAAGAAATAAATTAAACAAAAACAAAATCGACAGAGCATTCGAAGCCAATGTTCCTTTTGTTATTAGAAATAGAATAGAGGACCCAGAAATATATTCGAAGTTTCCACATACGAAACAAGTTAAGTTCCATTTTCTTGATATTGAACAATATACACCTCCAGACAAACTATTCCCAACATATGATGATAAGATAACTTCTATTAGTTTTGCTGAAAATGACAAAAAGATACGGACTATTTACCTCGAAAGTATAGATTCAAAGGATTCTGACTTACTTGAAATGTATAAAGATATGTTTAATGAACCAGACGTAATAGTTCTGTATAACAAAACATATGATATGCCTGTAATTCTAGAAAGATGCAAAAGAAACAACATTGATACTAGAACATTTTCAAAATCAAATGAAGAACCATTTATTGGCGGAAAGCATGGAGTAACAATTGATGGCACAATAGTTTATGATGTCTATGATTCTACAGATGCTGACCAAATACTTACAGGAAATGTTCCAAGCAAAACACTTAAACATGTATCAAATTTCTATAAATTTCAAACTGATATTGAGGTTGTTGATTTTGATGAAGTAGATGCAGTTGCTTTAATTGGAACTAAGAAATTAATTGACTATAATAAAGATGATGTCAGACGCCTTATATATTTATTCAATATATATTGGGATGAAATATCATACAAAACCAATGACTTAAAACTACCATTAAATGAAACAGTCGACCTTTCAGTAACAGACCTAGGTCTAGTAGTATTAGGAGATTTATACAAAGAACATGACATCATCTCAGATGGAGATAATTATACTAGATATCCAGAAATCTTTCAAAGGGAAAAAGCAAAGGATGAAAAAAATTATCAAGGAGCATTATCATTCATAATTAGAAAAGGTCTATTCGAACCAGTGTACAAAGCAGACTACGGTTCAATGTATCCAACAATTATGTCTGAGTTTAACTTTAGTCCTGATACAAGTTCAATCATTAAATATGACCCTTATACTGAGGATGGTTTCAAAATAGAAGAAAAAGAAGACCACTACATTTACCACATACCAGACAATCAAATTAAAAAGAATGTTATCATTAAGGTTTTAAAGAAAAAAGGCTTCCTAAGTCGAGCAATTAAAAGATTTTTAGATGAAAGAAGTGTTCTAAAAAAGAAGGCAAGAGAAACTGGTAAAAGAAGAGACAAGGCAAGAAGCAATATCCCAAAAGTAAAAGCCAATGGCGGAATATATGGAAATATGGGTTCAGCTAGACATCCATTTGGTTTTATTCCAGCAGCTATTGGAACAACAGGAATTGGTAGAATATGTGCTCAGCTCTTAATAGATGTTTTAGAAAAATTATATCCAAATTCAACAATAGAAGTTGATACTGATGGTGTCTATTTTAGTGCAGAAAATGTAAATGAAGAAAGAATATTATACTACTTCAATAAAGCAATTGAAGAACGATTTGGCAGAAAACTTAATTTAGATATTGATATTGATTCTTATGATAAGGGATTTTTTCATAAAGCTAAAAATTATATACTCAAGAAAGGGGACAACATCATCCTTCATGGAGCTTCAATGAAAGCGTCCAAAATGTGTCCAATGGAAAGAAAATTTATTCAAGAGGTAGCCAAAGCAAAATTAGATGATAAACCAGTAGATGGAATAATAGATAGATACAAACAAAACATCAAAGATTTCCCACTACGAGACCTAGCAATGCAAGTTAGACTTGGAATGAAATTACGACAATACAAAAATCAAAAATCAATATCAGTTAGAATTGCTCTTCAAGCATTAAAATATTTTAAAATTAATCCTGAAGTTGGGAATGAATATCACTACATCAAAGTGGGAAATGGATATGAGTTATATCAATTAACAAAGAAGCATAATGTAGATTACAAATACTATCTAAAGAAAATAGACAAAATAATCAAAAGAATGGAACTTGATTATAGAAAAGCAACAGACATATCATCATTCATTGATAATAATGGTTCATCATGGAATAGTGCTAAAAAACAACAAAAACCTAAACCTAAAAAGACAAAAAGTACAAACATACAAGATTTTTTTTAAGTGATAACATGGAATTCATATGGAAATATCCTGGTAAAAAAGATATCAAAAAAGAAGTAAGAAACTACATACTAAAAGCTCTTGAAAAACCTAGAAAACGATACCTTATATTATGTGGACCAACAGGCAATGGAAAAACATCAATAGTATATAACATTGCAAAAGAACTACAACTACAAGTATATCGAATAACCTCAGAACATTCATATACAAAAGACCAAGCAAATATGTGTTCAAAACAAATCAATTTACAACAATCATTATTTGATGACAAGAAGCATATAGTGTTAATAGATGACTTTGATGATTTTAGGCTTAAGAAACATTTTATGAAAATGCCATCATACTGTAATTTTCCAATTATTTATATCATCCATGAAAAAGACTACAAATACAATAATTTCTATCATAACAAACATTCAACATTTCTACAAATATCAAAACCAATTCCATCTGAAATAGTAACCTTACTTGAAACAATAAGAGACAAAAACAATCTCCCATATGATGACAAAGAATTATATGATATAGCAAGATATTCTCCATCGGTTAGGAAAGCGTTACTCATAGTAGAATCAGGCTCTACATCAAAGGAATATCATCCAAATACAAATATTACCAAACAAATACAAACAAGAACATTGACTACTTCCATTAATACATTTGCATTTAACTCAATCTTTAGCAACATACGGACATACGACTCCGACCACTACAAAATATTAAAAGAAATAGCATACTATGATTTCCTATTTTCCTTTGACCCGTGGAACACATATGCAAATCCACATTCCAACAAAAATGAAATCAATCCTCTTTACATCAACGGCATCAATGCTCCAATTGAATCCCTTAAACTAACATATAAACAAAAACCAAAACCAACAATCACCAAAAAACCAAAAAAAGAAAAACCAACACCTCCTGCTCCAGAACCAGAACATGTAGACATAACATCACTCTTCTAACAATTAAATAAATCAAAACATTAATTATACAAATAGCAAATTAACTCATTGTGATAGTATGGGTAAACTAATGGAGCAGTTCAAACTACAAGTAAAAGCCAACTCTCGTAGATACAAAAAAGAACAACAACTCAAACAAGTTCCAATCTTTGATAACTTTAATTTAGACTACTCACTTGAAAATAACTTTGAACTCCTTTTACTCATTGTCACAAATATTCTAAACATACATGAACCTCCAATCAAATCAGAAATCCACTCAGTCCAACGAGTCAGAGACAAGCCAATGATAACACAAATAATATGTCCAATATGTGGCAAGCCAACAGAAATCAACAAACATTGGAACTGTTATATCTGTAACTCAGAATATCACATTAAAAAGATATATGAAATAAAGCAAATCATTGTCCCAGAGTATGTGAAAGTGTAGACACAATAATTATGTATATAATACCCGTAAGGGTATTATATATATATACATACAAAGACAGTGGTTGTGGTGGTGTGGCTATGCTTGAGCATGCTTATAAAAAACAAAAAGAAATAAAAGCCTACATACACAGAAACATATTCTTTATCAAACTGCTTCTCCTTCTGCCACTAACAATCATCATCTACTCACACACAACATTCTACACTCCAACAGACATCATCATCATACTAACAACACTACCGATTCTCATCATCTTCACACTACACACATACAAATACCTACTATAACTTTTTCTCAGGATTAAACGTATATCCAGCAGTCCTTTTCTGTCTCTTCCATTCTTCCTTACTCATATGTAAAGCTTCCGTTTGAGCACGTG
>Ga0180433_10001023_pt1 | contig 47275 bp, 39 predicted proteins | sample SS_ome_8_FD_132980 | JGI IMG/M metagenome (GOLD analysis project Ga0180433, IMG submission 132980) | Hypersaline lake sediment archaeal communities from the Salton Sea, California, USA - SS_1_D_1 metaG | ecosystem: Environmental > Aquatic > Non-marine Saline and Alkaline > Hypersaline >...
CGTCTACTCGGTCGCAGCAGGGATAGCAACCCTGATCGCAGCAACCCGGACTCGGGGGTGGCCCTCAATGAGCACTGAGACGCCGAATGGCAGGTAGGTGCGTTGGAGCCCGCCTCCGGGCTTCGGGTGGAGGGCAAGCCTATGGACTATGACGGTGATTGAGATAACTGAAACGAGGGCGGGTGGTGCGGAACCGGGCGGCTTGCGATCACGTCGCAAATCATCAAGCGCGAGCCGTGCTCCCGGTGCTGTCGGGGCTCCTTGACCGCCCGGCCTCAAACTCGGGAGGTACCCCTCATGTTACGCAAAGCGTTGTTGTCTGTAATCGTGGCCGTCCTGTTGGTCGCTCCGTTCGCGGTGGAGAAAGCGGAGGCAGTTCCGACGGGCTGCGAGATCATGTACTACGTCACCGGTTTCAACTACACGGTCTGGCAGTACTGCGAGTTGTTCCAGGCCCGCAACTACGTGGCTGAGTTTGTGGAGCCCGGCGGCCAGTCAGGAGGTGCGGAATGGTGACGGGCGGCGATCCGGTCGGGGGCTTCGAATGGTAGCGCTGGCACTCATTCTTCCGGCTCTCTGGGTCGCAGCGAGCGCACCGGGGGATACCCCGGAGAGGGATCCGCTCGTTTTCGCGGCCCGAGAGGGCTGGAGGGCGAGGCTCATGTACGTCGCGGAGCCGGAGAGGGCGCTCAAGTACGCCGAGGCCAAGTGGGAAGCCCAGAGGGCGCTCAAAGACCCACAGGTGACAACCAAGGCCGTGTTCCCGCTGATCCGCGACTACCTTGAGAGGGCGGCAGAGTCCTTCAACCATGCCGCACTCATCGTTAGCGACACGGCAGGCTCTTACGTGGCCTGCTACGTCAAGCTCGAAGGCCGGTCATTCGAGGTCGGGAGCCTCACTCAGGCCGTGCTCTACATGCGGGACGGCACCAGGCTCAAGAGCACGGTCCTCGTCGGTCTCGGAGATCCGCATGGTCGGCGGCTGTATTCGACCGGCGTGGAGACGTTCACGGTCTCGGACGCGCTGGCGAAGGCCGAGAGCGGGCCGGTGATGCTGTACCTACGGTTCTCGGGCCCGGTGGATCTCGAAGAAGTGAGCGCCTGGAGATTGAACGGCTACAGATAGGCGACCGTCGCGGCGTGGAGGGAAACCGGGTAATGGACACGCCGTAGGGAATCCGGTCGGTGGTCGCCGAAGGAACGCGGGGAGAGTGTTGGTTCTCTGTCTGGGCTCATACCCCAGGCCACGCCGGTTCGATTCCGGTCCCCGCTTCCAAGGATGCTGCGGTTAGTATTCCAAGACCATGCTTAGTCACCCGCTTTACATGGTAAGAGCAATTGACAGGGGAAGCCTGGCCGCAGAAAACCGGCCTCGGGGGTGGGACAATGAACATTGAGGCGTCGAATGGCAGGTAGGTGCGTTATTGGAGTTATCCCGCTTCGGTGGACGGCTGAGGATCTGGGGTTTCATCCCCAAGGGAGAGGGCCGGGGAAGGAGAGGGTCGCCGTGAATCATGAGGACGGCAAAACTATTTCAACGTGAGGAGGTGAAAAGACGAACTAGGTCCCACCTCATCATGGTTTGACTGGCTTTGGGCTACGATTCCCTATACGGTCGGCCCCCTCCCGGCCGAATTGAGGCAACCTTATGAACGAAGGAGACTTCTTTCTTGGGAACCTCTTCGAGGTCGTAGGCCGGATTGTAGCTGCGCAGTACGTAGTATGCCTTTCGCTCCGAGATCTCTTTTATGGTGACTCGGCCGTCGGATCTGCGGAGGAAGACCAGGTCGCCGGAGTCCCATTCGGCGTCGGGGCTGAAAACGGCTACGTCGCCGTCAAGAAGGCGCAAAGTCATTGAATCGCCTTCGAAGATTATCCCGAAGGCGTGTGGGTCGTTATCGCCGAGTCGAGGCATGTCGAAGATGGGTCCGCTGAGAGGATAGCCCTCGTCGTCGAACCGGAAGTCCGGACCCTGGGACATCTTGCCCAGAACGGGGATTTCGGCGAAAGGCATATCGGTGGCGGCGTTGTCGTTGGCGGCGTCTTTGAGGGTCTTCAGCCCGAAGCTGGATCGCACGTCGGAGGCCAGCTTCTCGAACATCTCGGAGAGCATGCCGGCTCTATCCCGGGTGTCTCTTCCGGCCAGATAGTCGAGATCGACGTCCAGAACAGAGGCGATGGCAATGAGATTCCCGTAGATCGGCTCTCTGCTGCCGCCAAGGTAGCGGAAGATCGTGGATTGGCCTATGCCGGTGAGCTTTGCGAGCTGAGCGGCTGACATACGCTTGAGCTTCATCGCTTCCCGGAGTCTCTTGGCGAATATGTCGTCTCCTTCATAGTGCGGCATGGCGCCAATATTAGATGTCTAGTCTTCTTTTGTCAACAATAATCAATTTTGGTAAACCCTCGGGGCCGCTAACTTGGTTTGATACAACTTATTATGGGAGCTAATTCTGACGTGTCTTTTGCGTGCGGTCCCGGCCGCCGCGGATGAGTTGCTCCCTGCCCGAGGCCCCGGGGATGCGTCGTAGCCGATGAAGAGTGATTTTGCTGGGCCTGGGTGCCGGGACCTGCGCCTTGTAGGCTGGGTGGCTCCGGCTTGCAAGGGACCACTGCCCCGGGCCCGGCTTATTCCCGCCGCACGGGCTTCCCGCGAAACCGGAGGCAGCCTCCCTTCGTACTCCCTGTAGAAGGAAAGCGACTTTGTTGTGTCCGTGAAATGACCCGCCGCATTTGCCATGGATGGGTCCAGTCCGGCTCCGAAACCCGGCCTTGGGAGAAGATTAGAGGGCTCCGTGAGCATGGACCGAGGCCTTTCTGCGGACTCGTTGGCCGGAGAGACGGATTGAGTGGGAGGGTAATGGAATGCAGCGAAGACTGATTGTCCCCATCATATGTGCCCTTTGTGCGGTTGTCTGCTCGAGCTGCGTGGTTCAGGCGGGGAGGTCGATCCGCGGGTCGGGAGATGTGACCGAGGAGACCCACAGGCTGAGCGACATCACGGGTGTCGAGCTCGCCAGCTTCGGGAACCTTTACATTGAGAAGGGAAGCCGCGAGCAGTTGCGCGTCGAGGCCGAGGACAACTTGCACGAGTATTTCGACATCGACGTGCGCGGCGACAGGCTCGTGATCCGGACCCGCAGGCACGTAAACCTGAAACCGAGGAAACCTGTCAAGTTCTATCTGACGGTCAAGAGGCTTGACACTATAGAGCTCTCGGGATGCGGTGACATAGAGGCTCCCGATCTGGAAGGTAGAAGAGTAAAGGTCGCAGTCAGCGGGGCGGGGGACATCGAGACCGGTGACCTGGAAGGAGACGACGTAGTCCTCGAAGTAAGCGGGGCCGGCGATTTGGTTGTGGCCGGCATTGATGCGGATGAGCTGAATGTCACGATCAGCGGGGCGGGAGACGTTGAGATCGATGAGGTCGAGGCGGAGACGGCCGACATCGAGATATCCGGTGCCGGCAATGCTCGAGTGTCGGGCGGCGAGATCGACACTCAGGACATAGAGATAAGCGGAACAGGCGATTACAACGCGCGGCGGGTTTCGAGTAACGACGCGGAGATACAGGTCAGCGGATGCGGGTCGGCGACCATTCAAGTGCACGACGATCTCAAGGCCATCGTCAGCGGCACGGGCGACGTGCGGTATGCCGGAAGACCGAGGGTCAGAGCATCCGTTACCGGAACCGGCGACCTCGAGAGGATTTGAGGGCTCAGCGCTGAGGTACTAGCCACGACTTGATCTGACAGACACATCGCAGGCGGGGTACCTGTTCGATCAAGTATCAACTTTCACATTTGAGAGCTCCATCGCTGAGACCTGATCGGTCGATGAATCTCAGTCGGGGATGAGTTCCTATCCGTCCGGCCCACCCATTTTCCCCGATCCAGAGCAGAGTCGTCGACCAAGAACCTCTTCCACACCGGCCCCCGACGCGATTCCGTGGGGGCCTTAACATGCCTCCCATGCGACCCGTCCTGAGCCGTATTCCACTGGAAGGCGGTTGCCGCTCTATACACTCTCTTGGTTTCGCACGCGGCCCGGCGCCCGGCATCGTAAACCCGCGAGAGTGTACTACGTGATCTTCGTTCATCATGAGGTTCGGCAGGCCCAGTAGCCGGGGCTCCAGGGATCGCGGTTCCTTCCGGCGGCGGATGGCTGAAGGCAAAGGCCTTCTCGATCTATCATGCGTTGGGAAGATGAATCTCCTTCAATGGACGGGCGCCGTCTCTCTGTCTTGTTGATTGTCCGCCAGTCCGGCAGGCCCGTTAGTCAGGGCGCCCGGCATCCCGGCTCCGGCCCGCAGCGCTGAATTCGCTTCAACCTGGGCATCTCCGACGCCGCTACTCCTGCCGTCTGCCCCCTCGCTGGAGATAGGGGGCGGTGGTGTGGGTAGTCCTCGTGAAGAGCCCTCAACCAATTGGAAATAAATCCTCCAAAAAACACTTGACAATATGGGCCTATAGTGACATACTGGTTGTATCGTAGCCTTCATATTGTCCCTTTAGCGGATAAAGCATGCCTCTAGCAACTGGGCACGCATTCAGCCGGTCTTCGCCTTTGGTGGGGCGGAAGGTGCATTGAGCGCGGGAAAGCGCGATAGGCACAATCGCTGATTCGGACGAGTGGCGCGAGGTCTTGAGCCGGGGAAGATGACAGCCTGGGATGTCGATACCGTGTCGCTCGCCGAACTCGGAGCACTTTCTCGCGTGGCTGTTCCATCGGAAGCGAAGGAGGTTGTCATGCGTGCGGTGATTTGTTGGGTGGCGATAGTAGGCCTGGTGCTACCGGGCGTAGCGTTGTGTGCCGATCTGGGCACGGTGGTGTGTCGTGGTGGCGATGGACAGGGTGCTGGTCCGGTGGCGATGCCTGGTGATAGCGGGTATGTTGGCGGCGGTGGTGCTGAGGACACGAGCGGCGTGGTGGAGATGAGCGAGGATCATTGGTGGGGTCAGGTTGTCCGCGCGTTCGTGAGGATCTGTAGAAATGGTGTCATATGGGACGGCACCAAGTGGGTTTTGCGGAAAGTGACGGACAGTATGTCTGCGCCTAAGATTGGTCAACACGGTGCATGGCAGGATGAGCCGCCGTGTGGTGGCGTTGGGATGAAGTAGTGAGATTCTTATGAGATGGCACGACGCGGCAGGGTTTGTGGGGGGAGTGTCTGTCTGGGGCATCTGTGACCTCGTGTTCCACCTCTCGTGGGTGGAGAGCTTGCCGGTCGTGATCGTCGTGTGCCTTGGAGTGAATGGCATTGTTCACCTGGTTAGGCGCGGGCGTGGAAGGTCAGGGGATGACACGTCCGATTAGGGGCTCTGTCTCTCGGGTTATCGAGTGGCTCAAGTGATGGGGCGAGGACTCACGGAACCGTATCGAGGGATTCAAGGTTCGAGCCCGTGACGTGGGCTGGACGATGGTGGTGGGCCGGGAGGCGTCGGACTCATGATGATTTTGCGGTGGATAGCGCGTGATGGGTGGCGTGTTGCGTGCGTCGGAGTTGGATTCGGACTGGACGACTGGGGACGTAGCTTCTCTGTGACCGAGATGTTTCTGGGCTTGCTGGTTGGGACGGCGCTCATGGTAGGCTGGCGGTCCTGGCAGCGGTATCGCAGAGGATCACGTCGCAGTCCGTCGGGGTAAGGGTCCGTTCTCTCAGGTGACCGAGCCGTTCAGGTTGTTGCGTATGAACCACGGACCGCGAATCAGGGTGTGTTTGAGGTCTTGATCCGTGATGGTGGTCAAAGAGAGTCCCAGTGACAAAGCCTCGGGGTGGGGAAGAGTGCTGCCTTCCGTGGTCGGCATTGGCGCGGGCACGGTCCTGGATGTGTTTTTCGATTTCAGGTTTTGGCAGAGGATCTTAATCTACGCAGGCTTCGGGATTGTCGCCTTCCTTGTGTATGAGTTGCTCAAACGGATTCTGACCGGGCGGTCCGCTGATCGGTCTGAGTGAGGCAAGAAAGCCCGTCGAGTATTAGGAACCGCCCGATTGGAGGGTGCGGGCGCGTTTCGAGGACGGTGCCTTGGAAGAGCTTGATGAGGTTTAACCGCATGTAGGTCGTTGCCCCCCCTAGGGCCCGTCCGGTGCGAGATGTATCCGTATCGGATGGGCCCTTTGCATTGTCGGATACGGCTGATATAGGATATTGACGTGGGATGTTTGAGATAGAAGTATGAATGCAGCGTGCCTGCTCTTGGACGGATGGCTGAACCGCCCTCCGAGAATGCGCGAGTGGGCGCCGATGGTCGATCTTGGATGATCATGAGCGCTTCGGGCCGCCCCGACAGTCTCCAGTGTGCTCAACCTGCGTTCATATTGTTGGGGTGTTTTGTTTGGCTCAGGGAGTGGGGAGGAACGCGAGCACGGGTAGGCATCTATCCGGATGTGTAAAGGCGGATCGGCGGGCATGTGTCCGGGAGCGGAAAGGCGGAGTGGGTCTATGCACGTGAGGGTTGCGACAGTGGTGTTAGTCGGCTTCTTGATAGCGGCGAGCTTGTGTGCCACGGGTGGGGCCGGCGCATCGCACCATGCCGACATCGCACAAGAGGGGAGGCGAGCTCAAGGAGACGACATGAAACAAGAGGAGGCGGGTCCGTACGTGATCGTTTTGGGAATCGCCCAAGACGGAGGGGTTCCCCAGGCGGGGAGCAAAACCCACAAGGGCTGGGATGACCCGACATTTGCTCGCCGTGTGGTGAGTCTCGGAGTAATCGACCCCGAGTCCTCTCAACGCTGGTTGATAGACGCGACGCCGGATTTCAGGGAGCAGCTCCACGTTCTCGATACGGTTTTTCCCGTGAAGGGAACCCCGGGGCTCGCCGGGATATTCCTCACGCACGCTCACATCGGCCATTACACGGGGCTCATGTTTCTGGGGCTGGAGTCGATCGGCGCGGACGGGGTTCCCGTCTACGCCATGCCGCGAATGGGGATATTCCTGAGCCAGAACGGCCCTTGGGACCAGCTTGTCAGGTACGGGAACATAGTGCTCAAGCCCTTGGCGGATAGAAAGCCCGTAAGGCTCAACGAGCGCCTGGCGATAACGCCCTACCTGGTGCCCCATCGGCAGGAGTATTCGGAAGTCGTGGGCTTCGTGATCGAAGGCCCGAACAGATCGGTCCTCCACATTCCCGACATAGACAAGTGGGAGCTCTGGGACGAGCGGGGAACGCGGGTTGAGGACGTCATAGCTCAGGTGGACGTGGCCTACCTCGATGGGACATTCTATGCCAACGGAGAGATTCCGGGCAGGGACATGTCCGGTTTTCCTCATCCGTTCATTTCCCACAGCATGGAGCGGTTTTCACCGCTGCCGCCCTCGGAGCGCTCTAAGATAAGGTTCATACATCTCAACCATACGAACCCCGCTTTGAACCCCGACGGGGAGGCTCGAAGGACGATCGAGGAAAAGGGATTCCGCGTCGCTGAGGAGTCGGAGCGGGTCGAGCTTTGAGTGCCGGTGGCCTGACCGTGTCGGCGTTTCAAGCTCGGGCCGGACAAGGCAAGGGGTCTGGACGTTTCACCGTGTCTTTGTTGCGGACGATAGGAAGGCGGTCGATTCAGAAACGCCGCGTCGTCCCAGCGCCGTCCGCTACGCGGTCGCTCTGCCGAACCTGGGCGGCAGCCGCCTGGGCACCTTCTTCCTTCGCCCGTAGCTGCTCGCAAGCTCCATGAATATCCCGAGATCCCTGTCCAGGTCGCTGAGCGTCCCGTCGAAGTAAAAATTCCGGATGGGGACGGAGTCGTGCTCCGCCGTCACCCGCGGGTAGACGGCTTCGCAGACTATCCCGTTCATGCAGGTGAAGGGGCTTATGTCGACTATGCCGTCCGCGCCCTTCTTATAAAGGTAGACGGCCTTGCCCACGCTTAAGACCATCTCACCGAGGGCGCCCGTGTAGGGAAGATACGGGTAGGAAAGCTCCAAGATGTCCATTACGTCGTGCGGCTCTTCGTACCCTATGAAGTAGTCCTCGACCGGCTTCATAAGAGCGTGCTCGTCCTTGTGCTGGAAGTGGGCCTTGATGTGGGTGCCGAGCATCGCCTTTGAGAAACGCTTGCCCTCGAGCTTCAAGTACTTCCTTCTCTCGGCGTTCGTGTACCAAATCCACTCGGCCACGTCCGAGAGCCATCCCTCGCCGCCGTGGTCCTCGATCCTTCGGATAAGATCCTCGTTACTGAAAGTGCTGAGCCTGCAGAAGATCTCACCCACGACGCCTATCAAGGGCCGCACCTCGGAGTAGTCGGTGCGGATCTCGTCGAACCGGGCGCGCGTCCGTTCTAGGGCGCGGACCATTATGGCGAGCCTGTCCTTGTGCTTAAGCCCCCTTCTGGAGATGGCCGCGCAGACGTCCTCGAGGCACTCGGCGTGCACCGCGTCCGTTTCTCCCTTGTCCACCTCGTAGGGTCTCGTCGTCAGAAGGAGCTTGCGCAGAATGTCCGCGGACACGAGGGCCCGCCACGCGGTTCTCGTGAGCTCGCCGGCGTGCTCTCCGATGGCGGCATAGCTGTCCGAGCTCGAGGGCGAGACCACCATGACCTCATGGAGGCCCTTGTCCTTCATCACCTTTTGAAGCAAGGGCGCGTATTGCCCGAACCGGCAGGGGCCGCCCGCGGTGGGCATGAAGAACGCCGTGGCGGACGGATCGAAGTCCGGCTGCTCCGTGATCCGAATGAAGTCGCCCAGCGTCACCATCTCCGGGTAGCATTCGTCGCCCGAGGTGTACTTCGCGCCGAGCTGAAGGGTGCGCGTGTCCGAAGGAGGGGTTACCTGGGCCTCGACGCCTATGCTTTGGAATGCTGCGGCGAAGGCTCTGGAGCCGTCGTCCGACATGCGTGGGACATAGAGAACTCGCTCCTCGAGAGGTCGGGTTCTCTTTCCTCTTCCTGTTTTGACCACCACCTGAGTACTCCCTTGCTGTCGAGATACGCCTCGCACCTCGTCAGCATTCCGGCGTCGTTGCCGTGGCCGTCGAACTGCAACGTGAGAAACGGCCTGACCGCCGCCTCGACGGCGAAGTGCTTGATGTAGGAGTCCGGGCCGCACTTGAAATTGGTTATATAGATCGCAAGCAGCTCGGACCTTTGTCCGACGAATCTGGCCGCTTGAAGGATCCGCCTGCCGTAGTTCCAATACATGTTGAAGTTAATGTCCGAAATATCTATGTCGTCGGTCGGGGTCATGTCCAGGGGAATGACGTTAACGCCGTAGTAGTCCCTGAGCTTGGCCGCCGCGTTAAGGTTCACGCCCGCGTCGTTGACGTTGTACGGGCGGCCGAGGAGTATCACGCCCATCTTGCCCGATCCCGAGAGCGCGTCGAGCGCCTTGCGGCCGTGCAACCTAAGCCCCGCGAAAAACCGCATGTCTGCCCGGTATGCCGCCTCAACGGCCTTGGCGTGCGTTTTCTTGGACGCGCCGAGCTTCCGCGACACTTCCCACAGCTCCTTCGCGACGTGATCCCGTCCCATCCTGAAGTGCACTATAGGCGTCAGGAATTTCTCCCCATGCCGGGCGAAAGCGGGCGATGATCTCACTACGAACGGCAGAGTCTGCAACCACGGGCATAGATGCGAGTTGACGTTCTCGAACGGCGTCTCGGCGTTCACGGCGTTGGGAATGAAGAGGTAGTCGACTCCCTTCTCAAAGAGATCGGCCGTGTGCCCGTGCGCAACCCTGATGGGGAAGCAGGGCTCGGCGACGGTCGTATCAAGCCCCAGGGCGAGAATGCGATTGTTCGTCTCCTCGGAGAGCACGATGTCGCACCCCAGGTTCTTGAGGTACGCGTTCCAGAAAGGGAACCGGTCGTGGAAGTACATCGCCCTGGGCACGCCGACCCTCGGCCCGGGACCGCCCGGGGAGTAGTCCTCCATGAGAAGCGTCTTTCTTATCGCCATCAAGTCGTCTATGACGGGCTTCGTCGGAACCTTGGAGGCCTTTCTGTACTTCTCCGAGCACTTGTCTCCCCAGTAGGTCTTCTCCCCGTAGACCGAGAACATCTGTATGTCGCAGGCGTTGCTGCAGCCCTTGCATACGAATTCCTTCATCGTGTAATCGACTTTTTCTATGTCATAGCCCCTGAACCGCGAGCTTTCCCGGACGGCGTCCATCTTCTCCTTGGCGAGAAGCGCAACGCCTATCGCCCCGATGACGCCGTTGTGAGGAGGGACGATTATCCGCTTTCCCAGGATCTTGGTGAATGCCGCGGCGACCGAGTCGTTATACGCCGTTCCTCCCTGGAAGAAGACCACGTCCCCTATGGGCCTGCCCCTGACGACCCTGTTGAGATAGTTGAGCGCCACCGAGTAGGCAAGGCCGGCCAAGATGTCATGCTTCGCGGCCCCCCTCTGCTGGTAGGAGTTGACGTCCATCTCCATGAAGACCGTACAGCGCTCGCCCAGCCTTATGGGATTTCGGGATGAAAGCGCGAGCTCGGCGAACTCGCCCTTTATCGCCACGCCCAGTTTCTCGGCCTGTTCCTCAAGGAACGAGCCCGTGCCCGCGGCGCACGCTTCGTTCATGGCAAAGTCCACCACGATGCCCTTGTCTATCTTTATGTACTTGGAGTCCTGGCCGCCTATCTCGAGAATGGTGTCCACCTGCTGATCGACCAGCCTGCTCCCTACGAAGCCGGCGCCGGTCTTATGGGCCGTGATCTCATCGTTGATCGTATCGGCGCCTAGTAGCTGTCCGATAAGCTCCCTTCCGGAGCCCGTCGTGCCCACTCCCCGGATCTCCACCTTGTCGCCGAGCTCGCTCTCGATCTCGGCCAGTCCCGCCCCGACGACCTCTATGGGCCGTCCCTTTGTCTGGGTGTATATCTCCTTCATTACGTCACCGGATTCATCCACGACGACGAGGTTCGTGCTCACGGAGCCAATGTCGATGCCCAGGTAGGCGGGTATGCGAGACTGAGCATCCTTCATCTCATACGGCTTAATGCGGTCCCGCAGAAGAACGACGTCTTCCATGGTAAGGGGATCCATTCGGGGGAACGAAGCCCTCGCGGTCGAGTAGTAGTCGTCGAGCGTCGTGAGCCTGCCGGCCAGAAGCGGCTCGAAAGGCTCGCGGGCCGGGGATTCGGGGCGACCGGCCGCCTCATCCCTTTCGATGAGCGCCGTCCCTATGGCGGCCATCCAGGCGTACTGAGTGGGCACGAGAAGAGAGCCGGGCTCGAGCTCAAAGGCCTCCTCCATCGCCTGGACGACTCCTTTGTTGGCGGCCACGCCTCCTATGAACGCCGCCTTGCCGCGGATATCCTTGCCCTTGGCAATCGTCGCCTTGAAGTTTCTGGCAACGGCGTTGCAGAGTCCCTTGAGAACCTGGGTGGGAACGGCGCCCTTCTGTTGGGCGTGTATCATGTCCGACTTCGCGAAGACGGAGCAGCGTCCGGCTATCCTGGCGGCCTTCTTCTCATCGGCGACGACCAGATCTCCTACTTCCTCGATGTCGAAGTTCAGCCGGTTGGCCTGCTGGTCCATGAAAGAGCCGGTGCCGGCCGCGCAGTCGCCGTTCGTGCCGTAGTCCCTGATCCCGGCGGTGCCGTTATTGAAATCCACGTCAAGGAGAATGAACTTCGAGTTCTCGCCGCCCATTTCAAAAACCGTCTCGACGTCGGGACGGAGGGCTCCAAACGCGCGCGCCACGGCTTTGAACTCATTCTCGCAGGCGAAGCCGAGAAGATCGGACACGAGCTTGCCGCCCGAACCAGTCACGCGCACACCGCCGAGGGACCCCGGAGGAAGAAGAGAAAGGACCGTCCTCAATGAGCGCGCTATTGCCTCGACAGGCCGTCCTCTCACTCGCTCGTACCGGGAGAGGATCGCCGGTGGGCCGGTGGCCGTGGAACCACTTGAACGGTTGATCGAAGAAGCATCGGCCACTGAAGCCGTTTCCGGGCCGGCGGCCGGGGAGCCGCCTGAACCGGCTCGCGCGCCTCCTTCCGCCGCCGAAGCCGTCTCAGCGGCGGATGCTGCCGCCGCTTCAGCGCTCGGCGCTCCGTCTTCGCGGGCGTCGTGGCCGGGGGAGAACAACAGCCCGTCGGACCGCCTTGCCATGTCGTGCAGCATTGTCCGGTCGGCTTCCTCTCCCAACAGGGCGATCTTCAGGCTTACCGACCCAACGTCTAAGCCAAGGTAGATGGACATGGATTGACCTCAAAACCGGCTAAGTCGGATTCCTTCGCAATGCACAGGTTGATCCTAAGGGGGCACTTGGAGCACATTCTACTCCACGCCTGTGCAGGAGGCAAGACCCTAAAGAACCGGATGATCGGCGTAAGATGTTTCCATACTTGGCGATTGCCCGGCAGGCTCGCCTGCCGGCACCCGGCGAGTCTCGTATCCGTCCGGCCCTCCCATCTTCCCTGATACGAAACGCATGCGATGCTCTGCTGTCCGCGATCCGGAAGTCGATCGCAACTCTAATTTCAGCAAAGGTTTAGCATTGCAACCTGAGAACAGACCCCGAATGCCCCCCAAGAACAGGCCCGATGGGACCCTCGGGATTCGACTCGGGCGTGCTTCCCAGCTCCCTGTAGCCGCGTATCCGCGCGCCTGAAGGGACCCGCCGATTGGGGATCCCCGCTCGCCGCAACTCGTAATCCTGGAAATTCGTCTTATCGTCTGGTAGCATCATTCGGGTTTGGTTCGAAGCTTCGGTAAGAAGCGGGAGCCCCAGGGAATGCTCTGTGGAGGAGTCATTCGACAGGGGCGGGGCACAGGAGAAAGGAGTGGGTCGTGATGTCGAAGTCAGTGAAGTTCGCGGGAAGAGATGCGCGCGCGGGTCTGGTTGTCGGCTGGATTTTGCTGCTTGCGGTCCTATGCGCTCCTCTTGCGGTACGGGCGGCGGATCCTCCGCCGACTCGTGTCGAGGTCGTCGCCGACACCTTGCACGGGAAGGTGATCGAGGATCCGTACCGGTGGCTGGAGGACCAGGAAGCTCCGGAGACACGGGAGTGGATCGAGGCGCAGAACGAGTACACCGATTCGTTCTTGAAGAACTTCGAAGGCCGCGAGGCCATAGAAGAGCGGCTGACGGAGCTCTTCAAGATCGACATCATCGGGGTACCGACGCCTCGGAAGGGCCGGTACTTCCTCAGCAAGAGGATGAAGGACCAGGATCTCTTCGTGATCTACATGCGCGAGGGGCTCGACGGCGAAGACCAGGTGCTCATCGATCCGCACGGCATGAGCGAGGACCATACGACGAGCGTGCAGATGATGGACGTCTCCGACGAGGGGACGGTAATGGCTTACGGGGTGCAGGAGGGCGGCGAAGACGAAGTTGAAGTCAGGTTCCTCGACGTTGATACGCGCACGGATATGAAGGACGTCCTGCCCAAGGCGCGCTACTTCGGACTGTCCCTCTTGCCCGACGCGAGCGGCTTCTACTACACCAAGTTCACGTTGGAAAAGCAGCGTGTGTATTTCCACAAAATGGGAACCGACATAGCCGAGGACGTAGAGATCTTCGGCGAGGGCTTCGGACCGGACAAGATCATAGCGTCGGGCCTATCGGAGGATGGAAAGACCCTGGGGATAATGGTCTTCCACGGCTCCGCCGGAATGAAGACCGAGCTCTACTACAAAGACGTTGAGAACGACGGCCCGGTAGAGACTCTGGTCAATGACATAGACTCGCGCTTCGAGCCCGAGATCGCCGGCGATTACGTGCTGCTCCTTACCAACTGGGAGGCGCCGAACGGTCGCGTGCTGCGCGCCCCCCTTGACAATCCCGCCAAGGAAAACTGGGTTGAGATCATCCCTGAGAGCGAAGCGGTCATTCAGGGTGTCTCGGCGGTCGGAGGGAAGCTCTTCGTAAACAGGTTGGAGAACGTCAAGTCCAAGCTCACGATCCACGACATGGACGGCAAAAACCTGGGTGAGATCTCCTTCCCCTCCATCGGAAGCGTCAGTGGCATGATCGGTCGCTGGACCGAGAACGAGGCCTTCTTCGCGTTCTCGTCTTTCCACATCCCCACGACGATATACCGGTACGACGTTGAGACCGGCGGCAAGTCGGTTTGGACAAGCCTTGACGTGCCCATCGACAAGGAGAGTATCGAGGTCAAGCAAGAATGGTACGAGTCCAAGGACGGGACTATGGTGCCCATGTTCCTGATTCACAAGAAGGGGCTCGAGCTCGACGGCAACAGGCCCGTTTACTTGGCCGGCTACGGCGGCTTCAACGTCACGCTGACTCCGAGCTTCTCGGGCAACATCGTCTTCTTCGCGGAGCACGGCGGGGTCGTCGCGATCCCCAACATCCGCGGCGGAGGGGAGTTCGGCGAGGAGTGGCACAAGGCGGCCATGTTCGAGAAGAAACAGAACTCCTTCGATGACTTCATCGCAGCCGCAGAGTGGCTGATAGAGAACAACTACACCAAGCCGGAGAAGCTCTCAATCAGGGGCGGAAGCAACGGGGGACTTCTCGTCGGAGCGGTGCTGACCCAGCGGCCCGATCTCGTCGGAGCCGTGGTCTGCACGTACCCGCTCCTGGACATGCTCCGCTACCATCAGTTCCTGGTCGCGCGCTTCTGGGTGTCCGAGTACGGGTCGGCGGATGACCCCGAGCAGTTCAAGTATATCTATGAGTACTCTCCCTATCACAACGTGGAGGAGGGGACGGAGTACCCCGCGGTGCTGTTCATAACCGGGGACGCGGACACCAGGGTGGCACCGCTTCATGCGCGGAAGATGGCGGCGCTGTTACAGGCCAAGACGGGCTCCGATGAGCCCGTGCTGCTCAAGTACGATACGAAGACCGGCCACTCCGGAGGCATGCCCGTCGAGAAGCAGATCGAAGACTCGACAGACGCGTTCAGCTTCCTCTTCCGGCAGTTGGGGATGGAGTAGCTCTCAGCCGACGGGATCGGCGAAGTAGGAGTGGAACAAGAGGCAGATACCGGAATGACACGGTTGCGGCCGGTTGTTACTGAGTAGAGCTCCGGGCCGCTGGTCTGAGTCGAGAGCCGGGGGGTTGCTGGTGGGTGCGGTGCTGACCCAGCGGCCCGATCTCGTCGGAGCCGTGGTCTGCACCTACCCGCTTCTGGACATGCTGCGCTACCATCAGTTCCCGGTCGCGCGCTTCGGGGTGTCCGAGTACGGGTCGGGGCCGGGGTCAGGCGCGGGGACATGTTCAATAGTCCCGGTTGAAGATACCGGTTTGCGCATGAGTCGGCCCGTCCGACAGAAGGACGGGCCGACTTGTAGTCCGGGGCGGGGGCTTGAGATACAGTCTGACGGACGCGTGCCGATCGCGGCTGTACTACTCCGCGTTGATCCTCTCCAGAATGCCCCTCAGCGGCTCGGGGTTCACATACACCTGCCACACCGCGACTTGCTCTCCCCTTACAACGACCCGCCACGCGCTTGGAACGGACCAGTGGTTCTCCGGTCTTAGAACGCCTCCTTGGACGAAGGTGCCCTCTGAACGCCCGAGGAGAACCACAGTGTCGTTCCGCGAAAGTATCTCCTTGATCGTGATTCTGAAGTCGGGCACCATCGCGAAGTACTCTCTCCAGCCCTTGCGCATCTTGTGTCGGCCCTTGACCTCCGTGCCGTCGGAATCGATGAACACGTGATCGTCCGTCATCATCTCGGACAGTCTCTCAATGTCCTTGGAGCTGATCGCGCCGGCGAAAGCGGCCGCGACTTCTTCGACGTTCATTGATCTCTTTCCCTGTGATTTCCGTCAACGGCCCAAGCGGATGACTCGCCTTGGGCGGCCTTGGTCATTGAAGTCCTATTGCCTTGACGCTTCACCGGGTCGCATGGATTCTAGGTCGTAATATAGCACTCCGAGAGCGCCGGCAAATGGCTGCGGGTCCGGGCAGACAAGCCCCGACGGGCAGTCGGACAAACGGGGTTGATGCCGGCCCGGTGATGACCCCGCAGGTAACATCGGCGAGCGTAAGGTCCGGTTGCCGGATCGCGGGTCCCACATACGACGGCACTGCCGGACCGGAAGACAACGCATGAGGCTCCGGCAAGAGTCACGCGGTCCCTTTCGAATCTACGACAACAATGACTGCTTCAGCAAAACGCCGCAAATCGCCATGCAGGTTTCTACGCTCCAGAACACCAAGACGACAACAAACGCGCCCGACACTCTGAGTTTTGCCATGGCTTGGAGACCCATGCCAAGCAGCAGAAGTCTCCAGACGGCAAAGAGATCAACCGACTTCGCCAGAGCGCCCTTTATTCCGGCCGGATCCTCCAGGAAGAGGTTGGGGCCGTAGGCCACCAGTAGGTCGCCGGCCTCATTGATATTGTCGAAGCCCTTAAGCCACAGGACAAACACCGTCAAGATGATCCCAAGACAGATCGGAATAAAACTGTAAGCGATGAGTGTCATTGCCTTCTTGAATGACATCCACCCGGATATCGCGATGACTACCAGAAACACGACTCCGGCTTCCAACACCCATCTCAAAGCCAGAGTTATGCCGGCCCACATGGGCGCCAGGATCATCGTCCTGCTCGCGCCGCGCAGGACCGCGTCCACATGCGTCTGAGAAGCATCCGGCGGAAACGAAAGGAGTAATATGTGCTTCACGTACGGGAAGGTGAGAATGGCCGTGGCCCCCATAACGGCCGTGCACAACAAGAAAGGCGCGCCCCATCCTCCTCGTCGGCCCAGCTCTGCATAGGCCCTTGTCGGGTCGTGCAAGATCAGCAAGCAGACCCTCAGCCCAGCAAGCATCTCACCCGCCTCGCTCGCCCCGTCCGATATAATAAAGCCCTTCACCACTCTGTTCATGGGGCACAAGAGAGTGAAAGAGACGTTCCAATCCGTGCTCCTCCTTGGATGCATACTGCTTGAACTTCAGCGTGGCACTGTCGGCGGAGGACGAGAAAACCACTCTACTCCTGTTGAGGATGGTGATCTCAGTTGCGATCTTCTCCAATTCCGGCAAAACGTGTGAAGTCACAAGAATGCCGGCACCCGACCGACAAAACTGTCTCAGAGTATCCAGCAGCACCTTCCGGTACGTGGGATCCAATCCTTCAAGCGGTTCATCCATGATCAGAAGCTCCGGGCCGTGCAAGAGGCTCGCTATGATCGCGGTCTTCTTTCGATTCCCCTTTGAACAGTGTTCAATGAGCTTGTCCCGCTCCGAACTCATCCCGAACAGCTCAAGTAGGGCGATTGGCCTGCGTCCCAGTTCCCTCTTCTCCAGCCCATGGATCATGCCTACGAAAGTCAGGTACTCCGACACCGTCATGCGGTCATAGAGTCCCCCGCTCTCCAACACCAGCCCCAGCCTTCTCTTGGCTCTTACAGGCTCTGACACGGGGTCGGAGCCGAATATTCTCACTTCTCCGGAGTCCGCGGACGTGAGCCCGCAGAGGATTCTGACAAGGGTGGTTTTCCCCGCCCCGTTCGGTCCGACGATCCCCAAAACGGAGCCTTTGTCAACGGACACGTCCACGCCGTCCAAGGCCGTCACGCGTCCGTAGCGCTTGCACACTCCCCTTGCACTCAGCAGCCTGTCTGAGACCATAGTTCTCCCTACCCCTCGCTCAGGACGTCCGAGATGATGTTCATGCTTCGTGCCTGGAAACGCCGCCCGAACCAACTCAGGCTCTTGGCAAATGCGGTGACGGCCAACGCGCACAAGAGGGCGGCCCACAGGAACAGACCACCGGCACTGATCTTCCCCAAAGCCATTAGATATTCCAGAAGGAACGGAAGGGCGAGTACGGATGAAGCCCCGGCGAAGTAACAGAGGAAATTCAGATCCTTCGGATCGCGGCGCCCGTGGTTTGCCCAGCCGATCCGAGGATGTAGAAACACCGTGAAGAAGTTCCCCAAGGTGCCGGCAAGCGCCATCATGTAGACGCACAGTAGAAACGCTGCGGAGATTTCACCAAATGAGTTGATGAAGCCGGCCCCGGGTCGCAGTACGAGTACGGCCAAGCAAACGGAGAATGCAATGAGGCCGAATGCCGCCCCGACCAGGTTTCGTCCAAGCAGTATCTCGACACCCGACACCGGCAGCATATAGTTTGTCGCCATTCCGGCTCCTTCATTGCGCGACCCCACGAAAAGCTGAATGAACAACGGCGGGGTACCGGCTGCCAGGAGCAAGAGCAGCCAGACTAATACCCTGTCCGGGTATGTTTGCACTCCCATTCTCAGGATTGCAAGTCCGGCGGAAATCACGACCACGCCCAGCAGGACAATATGGACCCTGAACATTGTCGTGCGTCCCAGAAGCACCATCTCCTTCCAGACAAGGGCGGCCAGGGCGGTTCGCCGGCTTCTTGACGGTGCCGCCGCGCGTGTGACCAGACGTAGGGCTATGCCGTGAGGATGCACACCCGAGTTGTCAACGGCCTTGATAAGCAAAGACCGATCCGCCGCAACCAGGCCGGCCAGGCCCCCGAAGGCAAAGAGACCGAGCATCAACTCCCCAGCCGGCCATGACGCCGAGGTCACCCATGATTCGTGTCCGCTGAGGAGCGACACCAATATCGCCGACGGCATCAGAGATAGAATGCGGAGAAAATCATAGTTCTCAACTCTCCCCGGAACCACACTCACCCAGTCCATCTTATGAGGAACAAAAGCAATCACCGAACCGACAATGATCAGCCCGATAACGGCGGCAGGGGCTTTCGGTTTTCGGAGGATAGAGCACCTCCGGCATAGGCGGAGATCCAGGGCCTGAGTGAGGGCCACGGTCCCTATCAGAAAGAGCGCAACGCAGAGCATCGCCCGTAAGGTGCTTGCTGTACCTGTGCCCCCCGGGGCCGGCCTCGCAAGGTAGACGCTGGACACAAGTAGTATCCCTGTGCCGAGGCCGAGGATACCATGGATCAGATGGAGCAAGACGCGCTGTCTGCCGGAGAGCGGATACATGAAGAGAATGTCGGGATTCAGGCTTGGAGACAATCGGGGTGACGCTATAAGCGGAGACAGTATCCACAATAGAAAGAACGCACCGAAGAGAAGTTGAGCAAAGACAAAGGACAGATAGTCTGCCTGCCCGGGAGGAAGAGAATCCAGAGCCTCGAACGACCTCCGGAGCACAAACCAGTTCAGCGTCAAGAAAAGCAGCAGCCCGGCGCCGCCGAGAAATTCCCGCGGGTCGGCCTCACGAAACGCATTGCGAAGGCGACAGAATCTCAAGTAGAGGAATGTGAGTTGTATCCCAACAGATGACATCTTTGTCCTCATCAGGTCCCGGTCTCGTCGGCGTCGAAGCGGCTGACGGCCCGTGTGTCCGACTTCCGCTATTCATAAGTCGCCCAACTCGGAATTGCCACTGCAGTGCAAAGCATCGGTATTCTACCTCCGTCGAATCTCATCCTCCCAAAGACCGGTGGTCAGGCCGCGTGAGATCAGCCTAGAAGCACGAGAAAACCGTCGCATGGATTCCGGCGGAACACGCCAGCGCGCCGAGGAACCCTCCGGCCCAACCTGCCGTGCAGCCTAGGATGGCGCCGGCCGCGCTCAAACCGCATTTCAAGACCCACTCCGTCCGATCCTTCTTGCCTCCCAGTAACTGCGCCATTTCATCCTCGGAGGCAAGGTCTATTGATGATGTCGAGCGTCCCCGCGGCATCTCTGCGAGAACACTCCCGGCCACAAAGAGACACAATACCGCGAGCACAAGGGTTTTATGCATGGAAATCCCTCCTATTCGGCCGGCCGATGTTGCCGGCCGCCGGCCCCGCTCTTGTGAACGGCCTGACCACCAAAACGTACCCCGACCACACCCTGAAAAACATGTTGTTTTTCATCCTGTACCTCCCCCTGGCCGGATCCAAGATCGTGAGGTTGGGCCCGTCAACTGACTCGACCACCACCCAATGATTTCCGCGTATGAGAACGAGCCTGGGACCCTGCAGACGCAGGAATGACTCCCGGCTGCTCTTCAAACCATCTGCATGATATCCGAGCTCTCTCGCGGCATTCCTGAGCTGCAGCATGCTGATCGGTGCGGTGCTGGGCCAGAACATCTCCCTTGCCCGAGTTGCCCCGGCGCTGTCGCCAAAGCAGATCATCACAGTGGCCAACGCTGCGGCACCGCAGTCGCAGTCGCCCCGCTGCAGCACGACACCGACTGAGTCAACCTTGTCCGTACGCTTCCGATTATCAAGACTGTCTCCGTCCATCAAGAAGTAGAACACGACACTCACGACGCATACGGCAAGGAAGGCAGGAAGCGCCGGCGAATTCCGTCTCAAGAACCCAAAGGGTCCTTCAAAGAAATGCTCTGTCCTTCCGAGTTTCATGACTAGCGTCCCTGTCGATGGCCGGCGTTCCCGGCTTCAGCCAGGATCGCATGCACGAGCACTGAATCGCTCTCGAAGCTCCTTGGCCCCGGTCTTCTCGACAAGATCTTTCCTTCCCCCGACACTATCAGCATGGTCGGTATGCTCACTATACTCAGTCGCTCCGACAGCTCAGGTGCATCGTCTGATGGAAGAGGAGTGCCGGCCCGACGGCTGGGCGACCCCCGTCCATTGGCCTCTTTACCAGCTACTCGCAGGTCAACAACGCCGACTCCCTGCGATGAAAACGCATCCTTCAGCTCGGCCGCCCTCGCGGTTGCGTCTCCACATGCCCCGCAATCGGGATCGTAGGCCAGTATGATGATCAATTCCGATTCGGGGCCGCAACCCGCCGCCTCCCGAATGGAAGCCATCGACCGGTCGTCGATCTTCGAGACCGGCTCGCCATTGAGCTCCGGGCCGTGAACCAGTGAATAGGTCGTGACGAGCGATCCTCCAAACAAAAGGGTCACTATTGATACGCATGCTATTCGAATCGGCAGATTGTGATGCATGTTCTCCGGGGAATCATCTTCAGGCAAACCCCCGACCACCCCCTTTCGCGGCCTAGCCCTTTCGTTGCGACCCGAGGGCTGTTCATACGCGGCCGGCCACCGGCGCCTTGTGTCACCAGCCACCGGTCGGTAGTGTCCATCTCCCTAGGGGACTTCGTGACACATGACTCCGGGCCTTCCCGGGATCATGTGCCTGATATCCTCGATCTTCTCAACATTCATGCCCCATCTTCGGTGTCTTGAGGCGTCATGAGCCGGGTCGACGGCCCGGGTTGCTCTAATCATCCGGCACTTCTTGTATCGCCTTGAGGGTTCTCGCAATGAAGCTCGACCAGGGTGTGCATGGAAGGATGGGGCCAACAGTCCGGGGGCTCGCTGCGTCGGCGAGCACGCGGAGGACCGGAAAGCATCGAAGTCTGTGCGGAGGAGTGATTTCAGTGCAAAATCTTGTCCGGGATAAGCCGGCGGATGCCGGTGGATATGGCTGAGGACGCGCTGATTCGCGCAAGGCGGATCGAGAGGTGTGAGGGGTGCGCCTTTCATCTTTCGAGTTGTCCTAGGGGCGGACAATTGTTGATGTAACGTGAGTGAGGATGCCTGCTATCCCAATAGGCTCTATTCATAATCTAGCAAATGCCATCGACCTTGTCAAGATCCACTTTGCTATTTCTCACTTCGCTATTTCTGCCTTTTCGTTTCTTGTTCGGCAGGCCATGGGGATGGTTCCCAATGAGAGAAGGTCGCCGGCTTGCTCTTAGGCATCCGGCCTGAGGCCGGTCTCGAGGAGACTCCAATGGGCTCTCGCTGTCGGCAACTCCGGGTGCTCTGGCGGCCATGGTCGGGGGCTCAGGTTGATCGGGAATCCCCGGAGAGATTTCCGTCGGACCGGTTTGGTCGCGCCAACCCGGAACGATGCCGCCGTCTAATGCCTGGATCGACACGCTTCGATAATCATGGAGGGGTCATTTGCCCCAACGGTTCCGCCTGTCTGGCACTTGTTTCTGAGAAGCGCTCATAGATCCACAGAGTCCCTGAGTGGAATTTCCTCGTCGAACAAACGTCTCAAGCCGCGGAGCCGCCGGGAGTTGAATCCCTGCGGCTCTCGCGGTGCCGAAGGAAGCAGTGAGGGTCACCGCAAATCCCCGGTCGTACCGCCCGGCACGTGTTCCGACGCGCTACTTCCCATTCGTCTGATAGAACTCCGCCAGTTGGGCCTCCTCCTCGACGGAGAGGAGCGGCAGAATCCTTTTCAGACTCACCTCCGCCTTCGCATGTCCGGATGGGGTGTCGGCTGCTGCTGCGTATTCCCTCGCCGCGTCCGCGGTTCTTCCGAGTTGCTCGTAGGCGACCGCCAGGTTGTTGTGGATGAAGGCCACGCCGGGGGCCAGCTCCACCGCCCTCTCGAGCGGAATAACCGCGTCCCCGTAGCGCTGCTCATAGATGTAGGTCAGTCCGAGGTTGTTCAGCGCGTAGGCGTTTTCTCCGTTTACGGTCGTCGCGTTCTTGAAGCACTCGATTGCTTCGTCTCTTTTGCCCATGTCCAGGTAAGCAAGACCGGTGACGTTCCAGGCGTCGCTGCTCTGCTCGTTAAGGGTAAGCGCCTTCTCGCAAAGGGCCACAGCCTCCTGCGGGTCTCCGAGTTCTCGCCTTACACGGGCCAGGTTCACCCAAGCCTTGGTATGATCCGGTTTGAGCTCAAGGCAGGCGTTGAGATGCTCAGCTGCCCTCTCATGCCGCCCGTCCTTCCAGTAGGCAAGCCCAAGCATGTACTGTAGGTAGAAGCTCTCCTTGTTGGCGGCAAGGGCCTTCTCAAATGCCGCGGCCGCGCTTCGATACTCCGCTTCCTTGTATAGGGCGTCCCCCTCCTTGAAGTGGTCAAGCCAAGTGAGGGACTGGGCCGCCTTGTTACTGGGGTCTTCAGCCGCGCCCCCGGGAGTGCCGGAGAAGGCCGTCTCATTGTCGGCCGAAGTCGCGGTCTCTTCGCCCGCGCCGGTCCGGGTTTGGGTGTTGGCTGCGTTTGCAGCCGGGGAGCCGGTGTCATCGGCGGCGTCCGATCCGCCGCGCGCCAACTCGGCATCGTTTGCCTGTGCCTCGGCGTGTCGAGCCGGCAAATCCTGCGTGTTGCCGGCCGGGGTCTCCGTCTCGGGCCTGAAGGCCACGAAGACGATGGCAAAGGCGGCGAACAGTGCCAGTGAGATTCCAACTATCTTCTTCATTGCGATCACCTCCGGTTAGGGGTTGGAGTGCGTCAGAGTCCGGTGTCTAGAGCGCATGCGCCGGATCTTCTTGGGAAAGGCGGGGGGTTAAGGCCTAACTGTCTTCACCTCTGCGGATGTCTTGGGCGGCCTTGGGCTCATCGGGCTTGCCCCCGCCCTTCTTGTCTGATCCATAGGGCAAACCGCGTGCCGTGTGGCGCTGAAGGGGCGCTGGTGAAACCGTAATATATTGAAAACTAATAGATTAGACCCATGGATTAGGGGTAGTGAGGTAATGACCTGCCCGTCGGCGCCGGTGCCCGAGTTGTGTCAGAGCTTGTCCATTGCGTGCCTCAGGGACCCGTGTGCCGCCTGGGGCCGGCCGGTCGGAACTGAGATCCGCCCCGAGAGTGCAGGGAGGCCCTGACCCATTGCCGCCACTTAGGATTTAGAGCTTGACAAGGGACGTTGCTGGTATAGTTATAGTATTCATAATGACTACTAGAAATGAGTGTGCAATTCGATGGGGTTTTTGGCGTTGGTGGTCTAAATGGATCTCCCCCATAGAATGTACAGTTCGCGGCAGTAAGCTGGGCTCAGCCCTCGTGGCCGACGGCGGCTCTGAGCCGCTCAATCCGTTTGGTAAGTTAGGTGTTAGAGTGGGAACGGCGCAGCCGCCGCAAGAATGAGACATTGCTCCAACAGGCCCCGTTATTTATACTTGTGGCATCAAGGCTTAATAGCTCGTCCCGCTAGTAAACGTTCCTGAACTACGGGAGGTGACTGCGGTAATGAAGCGAGGACTAACGGGTCGGTACGAGGTCACGAATGTGGGGGGAGAAGACATGCGGGCGTTCGTCCCGGCTCCCCTTCCACCTGCTCCGCCCCTCGCGATCGAGGGCACGCTGCAACAGGCCCTTGAGCCGGCCCTTCTTGCCCTGGGTCGGCTGGACGGCATCTCAACACAGCTGCCCGAGACGTCTCTCTTTCCATACGCCTATGTCCGCAAAGAGGCGGTTCTTTCGTCTCAGATCGAGGGCACGCAGTCGTCGCTTTCGGACCTGCTGCTCTTCGAGCTTGAGGAGGTGCCCGGGGTGCCGCTCGACGACGTGGTTGAAGTTTCCAACTACGTCGCAGCCCTCGACCAGGGGCTCGCCAGGCTGCGCGACGGTTTTCCGCTGTCAAGCCGCCTGATACGAGAAATCCACGGTGTATTGCTCTCGCGTGGTCGGGGCAGTAATAAGGACCCCGGAGAGTTCCGGCGCTCGCAGAACTGGATCGGCGGGAATCGTCCGGGCAACGCGGTTTTCGTTCCGCCGCCCCAGTTGCTTGTCTCAGAATGCATGTCCCATCTCGAGCGCTTCCTGCACGACGAAGGGGATGTCTTGCCCGCAGTCGTGCGTGCGGGGCTTGCACACGCCCAGTTCGAGACTATCCACCCCTTCCTGGACGGCAACGGCCGTGTCGGGCGACTTCTTATCACTTTTCTCCTTTGTCATGCAGGTGTGCTGCGTGAGCCCCTCCTCTACCTGAGCCTCTATCTCAAGCAAAACCGAGCGACCTACTACTCGCTGCTCGATGCTGTTCGCACTGATGGAGATTGGGAGAGATGGCTCACTTTCTTTCTTGAGGGTGTGCGGCAAACCGCTGAGGGGGCCGTAGCCACAGCGCAGAGGCTGACCACGCTCTTCGGAGAGGATCGGGAGAACATCGCGGCGGCGGGGCGCCGTGCGGGTTCGGCTCTGCGCGTGCACGAATCGCTAAAGGCAAGACCACTGACGACCTTGCCTGGTGTACGGTCAAAGACGGGGCTTTCCTTCCCGGCCGTGGCCTCTGCTATGGAACTCCTCGTGGAACTCGGCGTTGCCCGTGAGTTGACCGGCAAGCGGAGAAACCGCGTCTTTGTCTACGAACGGTATCTCGCGATTCTGAATGAGGGCACCGAGGTTGCCTGAGCGTTGAGATGTGGCACCGCAGGGGGTACAAGATGCTGAACGACTGTGGCCCCGAGGGGGCGGTCAGCCTGTTATGACCGTTTCCAAACATGGCCTTTGAATTGCTCGGCGCAAGATTGGAGGAGAATGGGGCAGACCCGATTGCAAGCGCAGTCCGTGGGGTTCTGCGCTAATCATTTGGCTTCGCAACGTTGATCACGGGCCTTCTGAGGAAGCTCGGCTATGCAGAGGTTGCTGACGGACTTTAGGGTGGAGTTTCTGGATCGTGTGCTTGAGATACTCTGGCGGCAGTGGTCTGCCCTTGGCGTGTCCGGGCATGGTCCCAACTGGAAGGGTTCAGTCATTGATCCCGAGGCTCTGCTTGCTTTCTCTTGCACGATTGGACGTCATGATGCGCGCCTCTTTGATGCAATCGTGGAGTGGGTTCAGCTAAACGAGCGGTTCATTAACGTTCAGCGCGCAAAGAGGATAATCAAGGATGAATCATTCAAGGGCAAAGCCGTCTTCGGAGCAGCGGCAGCCACGGCCGCTACATCGGTGCATGCCGGGAAGTGGGGGGGGGTTACGGATCTGAGCAACAAGAAGCACAAGAAGGCGGAGGCCCTGTTCTACTTCGAGGATGGTTCTGCGTTGCCGATTGTGAAGGATGCGGACCCGCGCTTCCGCGAGTACGGGTTCCTGCGCGACCGGTTCGAACCTCGCGGTGTGGCCCGGAGTTTCCGCCCCGAGCCGCCGAGCAATCTCCAACTCAGGCTGAGGGCGCTGCTTGGAGTCAATGCTCGCTGTGAGATCTTGCTATACCTGCTCTTGAACGACGAGGGATCGCCGAGGGCGATGGGTAGGGACTGCTACTACTTCCCGGCCACGATGACCAAGGCACTGGCCGAGATGAGACAATCCGGCTATGTGATCTCCCGAGTGGAGGGGAGACATAGGTACTACAGACTCTTCCCTGAGACGTGGAAGAAGCTCCTTCTGCAAAGTGAAAAGAAGCCGCGCTGGATCGTTTGGCCGAGGTTGTTCAGTGCTCTCGAGCATATTTGGCTCTTCCTTAACCAGGAAGGTCTGGACTCGAAGGAGTCACTCGTTCAAGCATCGTCCCTCAGGCGGATCTTGATAAGATCGGTCGTCCCGAAGCTCAACCGTTGCGGCCTGCCGCTCGTTTTCGGCGGCGAGTCGGCTCATCTCGGCGAGTCGCTCCTACCGTTTTTTGTGGGCCGGGTTCGGGATGTCTTGTCGGACCTGGAGCACTTGGGCGGAATCAGGTAGAGCCGCAAAACGGCCGCCCCGCCCCCCGGATCGGGCAGTGGCTCCCGATGCCGGCAGACTGCGGTCGCGGGGCTTCGGGGAACCGGCAAGGTCGCCCCGGATGCCATTCAGCCGCGGGATAGGCACCCCATTTGCCGGCCCGAGCGGTACTTTCCGGGGCCGCTAAGCCGTCCCATGTCAAGCTCTCTCTCGCCCGCCCGGCGCGGTGCCTCCCACTTCGGGCACATCCCGCCATGAGAAGCTCGATCCCCGAAACCCGAAGGTGCCGGCCCCGGACCCACGCAATCCTCCCAGCCGGCCCCGCACTCATGTCCTCGTCAATGTCCCCGCCAATGGCGGCTTGACAGCGGCTAGATCATGGTATAGCGTGATATACGCAGTCCTGGGACGTTCGGTCGGGTGGGGTGGCGCCCTTTTGCAGGCCTCTGGTGCCGGTCCGAACCGGTGTTCGGACTATTCCGCACGCTTCACGGCCAATCACAGGCGCTCCCAGTATTTAACCTCCTGAGAGTGCTCAGGCCTCTGATAAGGCTATAAGTCTTAAGATCCTATGCTTCTCTCGGCCTCACCTTGAAGCCTTTTGGCTCTGAGAGAAACCGTTGTGTCCTCCTGTCCCATGCGGTGGCTATGAAACGAGAACAGGTCAGTGAACAAGTGGAGGAGCTGCTGGCGAGATTCCTCAAGCGGGACAGAGCGGCGCTCGCCAAAATGATCTCCTTGGTTGAGGATCGCGCTCCCGAATCCACGGCCGTTCTCGACAGGCTGTATCCGAAGACGGGCAATGCGCTGAAAATAGGCGTGACCGGTCCCCCCGGAGTCGGGAAGAGCACACTTGTGGGCTGCTTGGCCGCCGAGCTTCACAAGCGAGGAACAACGGTCGGCATCATCGCCGTCGACCCCACGAGCGCTTTCAGCGGCGGAGCGATCCTGGGGGATAGGGTGCGGATGGGAGACATCGCATCGAGTGACGGAGTATTCGTCCGCAGCATGGCGACCCGCGGCAGCATGGGCGGGCTGGCCATTGCAACTCAGGACGCCGCCGAGCTTATGGATGCGTACGGTTTCGATTGGGTCTTTCTGGAGACGGTCGGGGTCGGCCAGTTGGAGCTTGACGTGGCCGACAGCACGGACATCACTTTGGTGGTTCTCATGCCCTCTTCAGGCGACAGCGTTCAAGCGATGAAGGCCGGTCTTATGGAGATAGGAGACATCTTCGTTGTTAACAAGGCGGACCGCCAGGGCGCCGAGCTCATGATGGATGATCTTTCCATGATGTTCGAGCTCACCGTGTCCGATGAGGCCGACAGGCCGCCCGTGGTAAAGACCGTCGCGACCAAGAATGAAGGGGTGGGATACCTGCTCGGGTCGATTCAACAGATCGCCGATGCGCTAACGGCAAACGGCACGATTGCCGGGCGGCGCAAGGAGAGAATCAGGAAGAGGATCGCGGCTATCGTAGAGGAAGAAATGCTGAGAGGCTTCTGGGAACGCAAGGATCTCGGGAGCCGCGTTGAACACGTTACGGATGAGGTGCTTGAGGGGCATACAACACCGTTCGCCGCCGCGCGGCGGATTCTGGAGGACGTGCGCGGGTGATGGGAGACAGGGCTCGACTCGGTTCGAACCGTGATAGTTGAAGACATGCGCGGATAACGGGGGGTGGGAGGCGGCCCCGCCGGCGACGAGGAGGGCGGCCCCGCCGGGAACCGGGGGAGCGGCTCCGGCGGTGACGCTCTGACCAAATCCCCGGTCAAAAAGCAACTCGAGGTGAAAGACAATGAGCGAAGAGATCCGAAAGAGATACGAGGCATGGCGCAAGGCGGCGGAGAAGTCCTCGAAGCTCCGCGACTTGAGCTTCGATACGATCTCCGGAGTTCCCGTCAAACCCCTCTACACTCCGCTTGATGTTGAAGATCTCGACTATTCGAACGATCTTGGCTTTCCCGGAGAGTACCCGTACACAAGAGGCATACGTCAAACCGGCTACAGGGGGCGTCTGTGGACGATGAGGCAGTTCTCCGGCTTCGGGAGCGCCCGCGACACCAACCTCCGTTATCACTTTCTCTTGGACAGGGGACAGACGGGGCTCTCCGTGGCGTTCGACCTGCCCACGCTCATGGGGTGCGATTCCGACGATCCCTTGTCTCTGGGCGAGGTCGGAAGGTGCGGGGTGGCGATAGATTCACTTGAAGACATGGAGGTTCTCTTCGACGGGATAGACTTGGGTCAAGTGAGCACGTCCATGACGATAAACTCCCCCGCGGCGATGCTCCTGGCCTTCTACATCGGCGTCGCGGAGAAGCAAGGGGTCGCGTTGGATAAACTGCGCGGCACCATTCAAAACGACATACTCAAGGAGTACATCGCGCAGAAGGAGTTCATCTTCCCTCCCGAGCCGTCGGTCAAGATCATCACCGACATCATAGCCTTCTGCACGGAGCACGTGCCCCAATGGAATACGATCAGCATCAGCGGATATCACATAAGGGAAGCCGGATCGACCGCCGCCCAGGAGCTGGCGTTCACGTTGGGCGACGGGTTCGCGTACGTCGAGGCCGCCATCGAGGCCGGGCTGGACGTCGATGATTTTGCTCCCAGGCTCTCGCATTTCTTCAACTCTCACCTTGATTTCTTCGAGGAGATAGCCAAGTTCAGGGCCGCGCGCATCATTTGGGCCAAGCGGATGAAGGAAAAGTACGGAGCGAAGAAGCCTGAGTCGCTGCTTATGAGATTTCACACGCAGACGGCGGGGTGCTCGCTCACGGCCCAGCAGCCGGAGAACAACATAACAAGGACCGCTTTGGAGGCCCTGGCCGGGGTGCTGGGGGGAACGCAGTCTCTTCACACGAACTCCATGGATGAAACTTGGGCGCTGCCCACTGAGAAGGCGGTTCAGATAGCCCTGCGCACGCAACAGGTCATCGCCTTCGAGTCCGGGGTCCCAAACACCACGGACCCGCTCGGCGGCTCATACTACGTGGAAAGCCTTACGCAAAGCCTGATCGAGCAGGCCGAGGAGTACTTCCGCAAGGTGGAGGAGTTGGGGGGAGTGATCAAGGCCATAGAGGCGGGGTTCTTTCAAAAGGAGATCGCGCAGGCCGCCTACCGCTACCAGAGGGAGATAGAGACGAAGCGCAGGATAGTAGTGGGGGTGAACGACTACGTTATTCCGGATGAGGAGTTGGAGATTCCCATTCTGGAGATAGATCTCGCCGTTGAGCATGAGCAGGGCAAGCGCCTGAAGGAGCTGAGGGAGCGCAGGGACAACGACTTGGCCAAGAGAAGACTCGACGCGCTAACCGAGGCCGCGCGGGCCGGTCGAAACGTCGTGCCGAAGATCCTGGAAGCGACACGGGCTTATTGTACCGTAGGCGAGATGGTCAAGGCCCTGGAGGCTGTTTACGGAAGGTATCGTGAGAGCCCCGTGTTGTAGGCGAAATCTCAATGCGGACGGGGGCGCGCGGCTTCATGGGGATCGGAGCACGTTCAGTAGGGCCGCGGTCGGCGGGCAAGAGAGCGCAGCGGAGGAAGAGAGATGTCTGAAACGTCCGAGAAGATTAGGGTCCTGGTCAGTAAGGTCGGGCTGGACGGCCACGATAGGGGCGCGAAAGTCGTAGCCAGCGCCCTGCGTGACGCGGGGATGGAGGTGGTTTACGGAGGTCTGCATCTGACTCCGGAAATGCTGGTGGAAATGGCCCTGCAGGAGGACGTTGACGTCGTGGCGGTGAGCATTCACTCCGGAGCGCACATGACCCTGTTTCCCAAGATCCTCGAGTTGTTGAAGGAAAAGGGGGCGGGGGACATTCTGCTTACGGGGGGAGGCATAATCCCTCGCAAGGACATGGACGCGCTGAACAAGATGGGAGTGGGACGCCTGTTCGGTCCGGGAACAAACACGCAGGACATAGTGAAATACCTGAAGGAGTGGTTCGGCTCCAGGCAATGAAGGTCGGTTCGGGGCGGGCGCACTCCCGCGGCGGCCGTGGGAAGGCGCTCTCCGGAGACGCCGGCGTGGGCCGAGTAGGAGGCTTCGCGGCTGCGAGAAAATTGAAGGGAACCCAAGATGGATCTTACCGAGGAACAGAAGCTTATCCGAAGGGCGGTCCGCAAGTTCGCGGAAGAAGTGCTGGAGCCGAGGGCCGCGGAGATAGATGAGACGGCCGAGTTCAACATGGACACGGCGAAGAAGATGGCGGAGGAAGGCTTCCTGGGTCTTATCTTTCCCGAGGAGTACGGCGGGTCCGGGCTGGACACCGTCTGCTATTCAATAGCGACGGAGGAGATCTCAAGAGTCTGTGCATCCACCGGACTCACGTTCGCGGCGCACATTTCACTTGGCTGCTATCCGGTTTCGGCTTTCGGTACGGAGGAGCAGAAGAAGAAGTTCCTGACGCCGCTCGCCAAGGGCGAGAAGCTGGGCTCTTTCGGACTGACCGAGCCGAACGCGGGATCCGATGCGGGCGGCACCGAGACTCGCGCCGTGCGCGACGGCGACAATTACGTTCTGAACGGAACCAAGATATATATAACGAACGCTTCCGTCGGGGAGATATTCACCGTGGCGGCCTGTACCGATCCTGAAAAAGGGGTGAAGGGGATCAGCGCTTTCATGGTTGAGAAGGGGACCCCCGGGTTCAGAATCGGCACTAAGGAAAAGAAGCTCGGCGTGCGCGGCTCCGACACGTCGGAGCTTATCTTCGAGGACTGTGTGATACCGGCCGAGAACCTCCTCGGTGAAGAAGGCGCCGGATTCCCGATTTTCATGAAGACCCTTGACGGGGGCAGAATCAGCATCGCCGCCATGGCCCTGGGCATAGCGCAGGGCGCTTTCGAAAAAAGCGTGGCCTACGCCAAAGAGAGGGAGCAGTTCGGAAGGCGGATCGGAGACTTCCAACTCGTCAAGGCGATGCTCGCCGACATGGCCACGGAGATCGAGGCCGCCAGGCTTTTGACTTACCATGCGTCGAGGCTCAAGGACAAGGGCGCTTCCTTTACGAAAGAGGCCGCAATGGCGAAACTATTCGCGTCTGAAACGGCCATGAAGACCACGACGAAGGCGGTGCAAGTACACGGCGGAGCGGGGTACATGAAAGACTACCCCGTTGAGAGATATTTTAGAGACGCCAAGCTGACCGAGATAGGAGAAGGAACGTCCGAGATTCAAAGGCTTGTCATAGGGAGAGAGGTTTTGAAGGGCACGGGAGTCGTTCCGTTGTCCTAGGGGGCGGGGGCGTTCTTTCGGTTCGGCCGGATTGAACGATGCGGCCGTGTCCCCCGGCCGGTTCGTAAGCTTTGTTTCGTTGAGCATCAATTGTGTGGGCTCGGTCGAACGCAGCGGTCGAGCGGATCGACGCGGTTGATCGACTCGGAAGGGTCGGGTCGCTTCCGTGCGCGGTTCAAGACTTAAGCCGGGTTTCTCCCAGAGGCCCCGTTCCCGTTGAGGGCGTGAGAGGTGATCTCCATGGATTTCAACTTCACGGAAGAGCAGGCAAAGTGGCGCGAGAAATCGCGAGCGTTCGCAGAGAAGGAAATCGCCCCCGTAGCGGCGGTTATGGACCGGGAAGGGAGGTTCCCCGAGGAGCTGTACCGAAAGATGTGCGACGAAGACTTCCTTCGCATGACGATTCCCAAGGAATACGACGGGCTGGACATAAGCACGCTGGCCTACGTGACGGTGGCCGAGGAGATATCCCGGTACTGCGGGTCGACGGGCGTTATCATGGCCGCGACGACCTCGCTTGTGGTGTATCCCATCGTCGCCTTCGGCAATGAGGAGCAGAAGAGGAAATACCTGCCGAAGATGGCTTCCGGGGAGATGAAGGGCGCTTTCGCTCTGACCGAGGAGGGTGCGGGCTCGGACGCCGCTGCCCAGTCCACGGTGGCCGTTCCCGACGGCGACGACTACGTGGTGAACGGCGAGAAGATATACATTACAAACGGCGACGTTGCCTCCGTCGTTGTCTTGACCTGCAAGATAATGGACAAGCCCGAGGGCAGAGGGAAGGTCAGCGCTTTGTTGATGGACGCTCCCGCGCCCGGGCTTTCGTCCAGGGTTTTCAGAAGCAAGCTCGGGATAAGGGCGGCTTCGACGGCCGTCCTGACCCTCAAGGACGTGAGGATTCCGAAGGCCAATCTCCTCGGGGAGCCGGGCAAGGGCTTTAGGATCGCGATGAAGACCCTTGACGGCGGCAGGATCGGTGTCGCCGGGCAGGCTCTGGGCATAGCCATCGGGGCTTTCGAAGAGGCTCGCAAGTACGCAAAATCAAGGGAGCAGTTCGGCAAGCCGATCGGCAGTTTCCAGGCGATCCAGTGGATGCTCGCCGACATGTGCACGGAAATCGAGGCCGCCAGAATGCTCACTTACAGGGCGGCGATGGTCAAAGACAGTGGCGAGCCGTGCGGAATGGAGGCGGCTCAGGCGAAGCTCTACGCGTCGGAGGTGGCCGGGCGGGTCACCGACAAGGCGATACAGATTCACGGAGGCAAGGGTTACGTCGGTGAGCTGGCCCCGGTGGAGAGGTTATACAGGGACGCTAGGATTACGCGCATCTACGAGGGGACGTCGGAGGTCCAGAGGTTGGTGATAGCGAGTCAGTTGCTGAAGTAGGACGACGTGAAATCGTCCTCTGAAAGAGAAGACACATTCCAAGAAGAGACAATGCAGTAGTCGCTGACGGGCTTGAACGGCCGGATATCTCGAAAGAGAGAACGGCAGGGGGTGAAGAAATGGCAACCGACGTCTTCATAGTGAGCGCGACGAGAACGGCGATGGGCAAGTACCTCGGCGGATTATCCAAGACGCCCGCGCCCGAGCTCGGCGCGATTGTCATCAAGGAGGCCCTTAATCGCGCGGGCTTGGCCCCCGACAAGGTTGATGAAGTGATTATGGGCAACGTGCTTCAAGGCGGGATCGGGCAGGCTCCGGCCAGGCAGGCCGCCGTCAAATCCGGCGTGCCCGACACGGTGCCGTCTTTCACGGTCAACAAGGTCTGCGGTTCGGGACTCAAGGCCGTGATGCTCGCCGCTCAGGCAATAAAGTGCGGAGACGCGGACGTGATCGTCGCCGGCGGCATGGAGAACATGAGCCTCGCCCCCTACTATCTGCCCAAGGCCAGGACCGGTTATAGGATGGGACACTCCGATTTGCTCGACGGAATGATCTATGACGGGCTCTGGTGTTCTTTCGGCAATTACCACATGGGTGTGGCCGCCGAGATCATAGCCGACAAGTTCAAGATCACGCGCGAGGAGCAGGACGAGTATGCGGTGGGGAGCCACAACAAGGCCGTTGCCGCTATTAAAGAGGGCAGATTCAAGAAGGAGATCGTTCCGGTTGAAGTTCCCCAGAGGAAGGGCGATCCGATAATCGTCGATACCGACGAGTCCCCGCGCGAGGGTTCGACCGTCGAAGGGTTGTCGAGACTGAAGCCGGTATTCAAGAAAGACGGCACCGTCACCGCGGGAAATGCTCCCGGCATCAACGACGGAGCATCGGCGGTGGTGGTGGCCTCGGGTGAGGCTTGCGACAAGTTGGGTCTCAAGAAATGGGCCAGGGTGATGAGCTATACGGCCAGCGGCACGTCTCCCGAGATGCTGTTCTACGCTCCCGTTGTCGCCGTGAGGGATCTCGTAAAGAAGGACGGGCTCGGTCTCGATGACTACGGCCTGATCGAGGCCAATGAGGCCTTCAGCGCCCAGGCGCTTGTGGACGGCAAGGAGCTCGGTTGGGATTGGAGCCGCGTGAACGTAAACGGCGGAGCCGTGGCCCTGGGACATCCGATCGGCGCCAGCGGCGCGAGGGTTCTCACTACGCTTTTGTACGCGATGGAAGATCGAAACACGGACAAGGGAATTGCGACGCTTTGTCTCGGAGGGGGCAACGCCGTTGCGTTGAGCGTTGAGCGCGTTTAGCTCTGAGGGAGGATGGACATGAGCAACGGATTCTCACGTGTGGGTGTGGTAGGCGGCGGTACGATGGGCAACGGCATCGCCCAAGTGTTCGCGCAAAACGGCAGGTCGGTGACCCTTGTCGACGTCAGCGACGATGCGGTGAAGAAAGCGATCGCCGCCGTGGACAAGAGCCTGTCTAGGCTGGTCAAGAAGGAGAAGTTGACCGAGGACGACAAAGCGGCGACCCTGGGGAGGATAGCTGCCTCGACTACGGTCGATGCCCTGTCCGATTGCGATCTGGTGGTCGAGGCCGTCTTCGAGGATCTTGACGTCAAGAAGGTCGTGTTCAAGCAGTTGGACTCGGTGGCCGCCCCGTCCGCGATTCTCGCGAGCAACACGTCGTCCATATCGATCACCACGCTCGCGGCCTCGACGAAGAGACCGGGCAAGGTAGTCGGTATGCACTTCATGAACCCCGTGCCGATGATGAAGCTCGTTGAGATCGTAAGGGGACTCGACACGGACGACGCGGTGACGAAGGCGGTGGTCGATGAGGCTTCGGCGTTGGGGAAGACTCCGGTCGAGGTCAACGACTTCCCCGGTTTTGTGGCGAACAGGGTGCTTATGCCCATGATAAACGAGGCCGCGTACGCCCTTATGGAAGGCGTGGGGGACAAGGAAGCCATCGACACGGTTATGAAGCTCGGGATGAACCATCCGATGGGGCCCTTCACCCTCGCGGATTTGATAGGTTTGGACGTTTGCGTGGACATTCTCAACGTGCTCCACAGGGACTTGGGCGATCCGAAGTACAGGCCCTGTCCGCTTCTGAAGAGACTCGTAGCGGCCGGGCATCTTGGAAGGAAGACGGGCAGAGGCTTCTACGACTACGGGGAGTGAGTTATGGACTTTGAGCTTAATGAGGAGCAGCGGCTCATACAGAAGACGGCGAAGAATTTTGCGCAAAAAAGCGTTGCTCCGAGGGCGGCCGAGATAGACGAAACGCAGAAGTTCCCGCATGACCTCGTCAAGGGGATGGGCGAGCTGGGTTTCATGGGAATGAACGTGCCCGACGAGTACGACGGCGCCGGGGCGGACACGCTGAGCTATATCCTGGCGGTGGAGGAGATATCAAAAGCGTGCGCGGCCACGGGGATCATCATGGCCTCTCACAATTCCCTGGTTTGTCATCCCATCATGACCTATGGGAACGAGGAGCAGAAGAAGAAGTACCTCCCACCGCTGGCCAGGGGAGAGGTCCTCGGTTCATATTTGCTTACCGAACCCAACGCCGGGACGGACGCCGGCAACCAAGAGACGACGGCCGTCAAGAAAGGCGACGCCTACGTGCTTAACGGCTCGAAGATGTTTACCACCAACGGGCTCGTCTGCGGAACGATGGTGGTCTTCGCAAGCACCGACAGGGAGCAGGGACCGAAAGGGGTCTCGGCGTTCATAGTCGAGCGTGACTGGGATGGGATAGAAGCCGGCAACAAAGAGAAGACGATGGGGATCAGGGGGTCGAGTACGTGCGGATATTCATTCACCGACGTGAAAGTCCCCGCAGAAAACCTGCTCGGTAAGGAAGGGATAGGCTACAAGATCGCCCTTTCCACTCTGGACGGGGGTCGGATCAGCGTCGCCGCGCAGGCCGTCGGCATCGCGCAGGCGGCTCTTGACGCTTCGATTGAATACTCAGGGCAGCGCGAGCAGTTCGGAAGGCCGATCGCCAAGTTCCAGGCGATCCAGTGGATGCTCGCCGATATGGCCGTTGAGATAGACGCCTCTAGGCTGTTGACTTACAAGGCCGCTTGCGCGAAGGACTCCGGCGGCGCCTTCGCCGTGGAGGCGGCTCAGGCCAAGCTGATCGCTTCTGAGGTCGCAGTCCGGTGCGGCTCCAAGGCCATACAGATACACGGAGGCTACGGGTACACCATGGACTATCCCGTAGAGCGCAACTACAGGGACGCGAAGATCACCGAGATATACGAGGGGACGTCGGAAGTTCAAAGGATGGTGATTGCCGCCAACTTGCTCAAAGGCAAGTAGCCGGGCCAGATGTGCGTGCGAAAGATCTTCCACCCTCCCTGCACCCGGTCGCCGAGCTAACCTCAGCTTCGCTGAGGTGGATCTCGGCTCCCTCCTGTGCAAATGGTCGCTTCGGAAGATCGTTCGCCCGCGAAAGGGGCGCCTTTGGTCGTGGATCTCCGCTCGCTCCTGCGGTGCGTGCGAAAGGTCTTTCTTGCCCCCTGCGCCCGGTCGCCGAGCTAACCTCAGCTTCGCGGAGGTGGATCTCGGCTCCCTCCTGTGCAAATGGTCGCTGCGAAAGATCGTTCGCACGCGAGAGGGGCTTCAGATTATGAGCAGACGGAACTTGAGGCGAATGAGGCAAGCATGGATTTCACACTGAACGACGAGCAGAAGCTGATGGTCCGGTCCGTCCGGCAGTACATGGAAAATGAGATCAGACCCTTGGTGGCGAAGCTGGACCACGAGAGAGAGTACATTCATCACCACATCGGGACGGCCAAGGAAATGGGACTGCTCGGGCTTCCGATACCGGAGGAGTATGGCGGGCTGGGTTGTGATTGTGTCACCTATGTCGCAGTCGTCGAAGAGATATCGAGAGTCTCTCCCGCTTTGGGGATCCTGATCTCCGTCCATAACTCCGTGGGCAACTATCCCATATACCAGTTCGGCACCGAAGAGCAGAAACGCAAGTACCTGCCCGGGCTCACGTCCGATAAAGTGGGATCGATGTGTCTGACCGAGCCGAACGCCGGCTCCGACGTAGCCTCGTTGGCCACTACGGCCGTAAAGGTCGAGGGAGGCTACAGGCTGACCGGGTCAAAGGTGTTCGTCACCAACGGCGACGCCGCATGGACTTACATAGTCTGCGCAAACTCGGATCCTTCGAAAGGCCACCGAGGCATGAGCGCGTTCATAGTCGAGCGGGACAATCCCGGCCTCCGGATCCACAAGCATGAGGAGAAAATGGGAATTGTCTCCTCAGACACGGTGTCTTTGACTCTGGACGACTGCTTCGTGCCCGATGAGAACCTGTTGGGCAAGGAGGGCGACGGCTTCAAAATCGCGATGATCTCCCTTGACGCCGGCAGGGTGGGGGTCGGCGCTCAATGCGTCGGGATAGCGGTCGGAGCGATGGAGGAGGCTATCGCCTACTCCAAGCAGAGGGAGCAGTTCGGTAGGCCCATATCCAAGTTCCAGGCCATTCAATGGATGCTCGCCGACATGTCGACGAGAATCGACGCCGCAAGGGCTCTGACTATGAGAGCCGCCTGGCTCAAAGACCAGGGAAGGCCTTATACTTGCGAGGCCTCAATGGCAAAGCTGTACGCCTCAGAGACCGCGAGCTTCGCCGCCCACAGAGCGGTGCAAATACACGGAGGCTACGGCTACATGCGCGAGTATCCGGTTGAGAGAATGTACAGGGATGCGCGGGTGACCGAGATATACGAGGGCACGAGCGAGATGCAGAGGCTGATTATCGCACGTCATCTGACCGCGCAGAAGAAGTAACTTGAGGGCTCGGGCGGGACCCCGGCCGGATATTCCGGGGCCGCGGGTGCGATCATCCGGAGCGGAAGAATCCGGGAGCTTTCCGGGAGGTCAGCTATGGTGCGAACCGGCGAAATAATGACGCGCAAGGTCATCTCGGTGTCGGAGGACACGAGCATTGAAGATCTCTGCGGCCTTCTCTACGAGGGCAGAATCACCGGGGCGCCCGTTGTGGACCAGGAGGGCATGCTGGTTGGGATAGTCTCCAAGGACGACGTGGTGGGCGCGTATTTCCGGGACAGGGTCGGAGACGAGGCCGCCGGTATGAAGACTCTTCTTGAGATCGGCAGGGAGGAGGCGCCCGGAGGGGAGGGATCCGGCCGGGCTCGCCGAGTCGGCGATATTATGACTAGGGAAGTGGTCACCGTCACCGAGGATACGCCCGTCAAAGAGATACTCCACATAATGGTGACCAAGGGAATCCATCGGGTCATCGTGGTCAAGGACGGCAAGGTCCGAGGCATCGTAAGCGCCATGAACGTGCTGGAGGCTCTCTTGGAGGACCGCCTGAAGCTCTGAGTTCTCCCGGCCGTCCGCTTTCATACGGAGACGTTTATGTACAGATCCGTGGTCGCCGTCCTGAAGACGGCTCCCGAGACGGTTGTCGATGACGTCGGCAGGGTGATGGAGCTTGCGGGTTACCAAGAGGCCCTTCCCAAGGAGCACCACACTCACCTCAAGATCAACATCTCCTGGCACGTCTACTACCCGGCCTGCTCCACGACGCCCTGGCAGTTGGACGGGGTCATCACGCGTATGCTGGCCGACGGCTACTCGCGCGAGAGCTTGATTGCCGCCCACAACAGCACGGTGGTTGTGAACTCGCACGTGGGGGAGGTCAACAATCATCTAAGCGGAGTCATAGACAAGCACGGCCTTGAGAGGATCTTCCTGGATGAGCCGCCGAACGAGTGGCTGAGGTACGAACCGAAGCATAAGATGTTGGCCCTGGACCGCGTCTACCCCGAGGGAATCATGATCCCCAAGGCGCTCATCGGGCGGAACGCGCTTCAGCTTCCGACGATGAAGACTCACGTCTTCACGACGATCACCGGGGCCATGAAGAACGCTTTCGGCGGCTTGCTCCACAGGAAGAGACACTGGACCCACGGTGTCATTCACGAGACGCTCGTGGACTTGCTGGCGATCCAGACCGAGATTCATCCGGGGATATTCGCGGTTATGGACGCCACCATAGCGGGCGACGGTCCGGGGCCCAGGGCAATGAGACCTCACGTGAAGAACTACCTGCTGGCAAGCGCCGACGCCGTCTCGATAGACGCCATCGCGGCGAAGATGATGGGCTTTGATCCCATGTCGCTCGACTTCATAAGGATCGCCCATGAGAAGGGCTTGGGCTGCGGAGATCCCAAGGAGATCGAGATCGCCGGCGAAGACGTCTCCTCAGTGAACTTCCGCTTCGTCGGAGACGTAGATACGCTGGCCTCCCGGGGCCAGAAACTCATCTATCACGGGGCACTGAAGCGATTCGAACATCTGCTGCTTAGAAGTCCTCTCGTGCCGTGGTCCTACGCGGCGTCGCGTCTCTACCACGACGCCTTCTGGTATCCCTTCATCGGCAAGAAACGCGTCAAGGCCGTCCTGCGTACCGAATGGGGAGAGCTCTTCAAGAGCTACGGCCGCCGGCCCTGAGCCGACGCGGAAAAACGAGTCTCGCGGGTTGACCTGGGGCGGGTCCTGCCGTATACTCGGGTTCCGGACGGGCCCGGAAGGCTCGGCTTGAGGCCCCTTGCGGAGTCGGCCTTGGCCCCTTCCCCCGAAAACCAGGCGCCGAAGTGTGAATTGGGAGCTGTTCAGGATGATGGGAGGGCCGCTATGGACATGGACGACATGGTAACGGAGGAGAGCAGTATAGGCGATGTTCTCAAGAAATGTCCCGAGAGCGAATCGGTGTTCAGGCGGCACTTCGGTGAGGATTGTTTCAGCTCCCCCGGGGCAAAGCTGGAGACCATCTCCTTCGGGGCGGCCATGTATGGTCTGGAAGCCGGGCCGATCGTCAGGGAGCTGAACAAGATCCTCGAGGTGAGAATGTCCGGAAGGAGGAGATAGGCGATTCGAGGCTATCCGGCTTCCTCGCAAAGCTCGACGAGCATCCCGTGACAGCTGCTGGGATGCAGAAACGCGATTCTTTTCCCTCGCGCGCCGGTCCTGGGCGCCGGGTCTATAACCTTGACTCCGGCGCTTCTTAGTTTCTCCAACATGCCTTCAATGTCCGTCGTCTTCAGCGCTATGTGATGCAGTCCCTCGCCCCTCTTCTTCAAGAAGCCGGTCACGGGCGAGTCCTCGGCGCTGGGCCGAACGAGCTCGAGATGGAATGACCCCACTTCCAGAAATGCGGTTTCGACTTTCATGTCTTCCACCGTCTCGCGGCCGAGGTACTCAAAGCCCAGAAGATCTCGGAAAACTCGAAGGGCTCCGTCGAGGTCGTTTACCGCGAGCGCGACGTGGTCCAGTCCCTCAAGACTCATGTGTGCTCCTCACATTCCCGACGTGCGTGTTGAGTCGTAGGTTCCGAAGACGTCGCGCAGCACGTCGGAGGTTTCGCCGAGCGTCGCTCCGGCCTTCACCGCCTCGAGCAGGGGCTTCATGAGATTCGCGTCGGATCTCGCCGCGCCCTCCAGGTTCGCGAGCGCCTTCGATGCCGCCCCGGAGTCGCGCTCGGCCTTGAAGCGACTCACGCGCTCCGCCTGCTCTTTTTCCACCTCGGGTCGGAGTCTGAAGGACGGCTCCACGCTCTCGTCCGAGACGTACTTATTCACTCCCACTACGGCCCGCCCGCCTTGTTCCAGCTCTCTTTGAAAAGCGTAGGCGCTTTTGTGAATCTCGCGTTGAACGTAGCCTTTCTCTATGGCCTCCAAGGCCCCGCCCATCTCGTCTATCTTCTTCAGATAATCCTTAACCTCGCCGACGATGGTTCGGGTCAGGTGCTCGACGTAGTAGGACCCGGCAAGCGGATCTATGGTCGAAGTGACCCCTGTCTCCTCCGCGATAATCTGTTGAGTCCGAAGCGCGGCCGTCGCGGCCTCCTCGGACGGCAGTGAGAGAGCTTCGTCGTATGAGTTCGTGTGAAGAGACTGCGTTCCTCCCAAGACGGCGGCCATTGCCTGAAGCCCCACGCGCACCAAGTTGTTGAGGGGCTGCTGTGCGGTCAAAGTGCAACCGGCGGTCTGGGTATGGAACCTGAGGCGCGATGCGGCCGGTTTCACGGCCCCGAATCTCTGCGTGGTTATCCAGTGCCACAAGCGACGCGCCGCCCTGAACTTGGCCGCCTCTTCCAAAAAGTCGCTGTGGGAGTTGAAGAAGAACGAGAGCCTGGGACCGAACCCGTCGATCGAGAGACCTCTTGAGACCGCCTCCTCGACGTAGGCAATGGCGTTGGCGAACGTAAAAGCCAGCTCTTGCACCGCGGTCGATCCGGCCTCTCGGATGTGGTAGCCGCTGATGCTGATCGTGTTCCAGCCGGGCGCGTGTTCGTTACAGAAGGCCATAATGTCCACCGTGAGTCTCATGGACGGGTGCGGCGGGTAGATGTAGTTGCCCCTAGCGGTGTATTCCTTGAGTACGTCGTTTTGAACGGTGCCGGAGAGCTTCGAGAACGGCACGCCCTCTCTCTCCGCGACGGCGAGGTACATCGCCAGGATCACCGCCGCCGTCGCGTTTATCGTCATCGAAGTGCTGACGCGCTCCAGGGGAATCTCCTTGAGAAGCGTCTCCATGTCGTCGAGCGTGCAGACGGACACGCCGACTTGTCCCACTTCACCCCGGGAGTCGGGGTGATCGGCGTCCAGTCCCAACTGGGTGGGCAGGTCGAAGGCCACCGAAAGGCCGGTCTGTCCTTGCTCCAGAAGATAGCGGTAGCGCAGATTGCTTTCGGCGGCGGTTCCGAAGCCGGCGTACTGCCTCATCGTCCACAGCCTACCCCCGTACATCGAAGGATATATCCCGCGGGTGTACGGTGGCTCCCCAGGGAAGCCGAGGTTCTCGAAATAGTCTCGCGGTCGGGCCTCGCCGGGGCCGTAAAGCGGCTCTACGGGCAGGCCGGACCCGGTTCTGCCGGACTCAAGCCGCGAGAGCTCATCGGCGTGACGCTCGCGCCACCGGGCCAACTCGTGTTCGAAGTCTTTGGGGTCTGTTTTGTCGGACACGGGGATACCTCTTGCAAAGGGCCGATCGCTAACGTATGCGGGTGCCGTTAAGGCGGCGTGATCGTCAAGAGCGTCTGGCCCGAGGCTACCGCGTCACCGTTCTTCACGTGGACTTCGGAGACTATTCCGGCCGAGGGTGCGGCAAGCTCGTTCTGCATCTTCATCGCCTCCACGATCGCCACCGCTTGTCCCGCTTCGACCTTGTCGCCGGGCTCGACTTTTACGGCTACCACGAGGCCGGGCATCGGCGCGATCACCGCCTGGGCCGCGTCCGCGTCTGCTCCGGCGACCGCGGAGGAGACTCTGGATGAAAGCTCGTCCTCGAGGAGGACGTCGAAGGCGCTGCCGACCAATGAGACGTGGTACTTGCCTCGGTCTTTGCTGACGTGTGTCTCGTAAGAGTGTCCCTCGATCAGAAGCGAGAGGATCGCGCTCTTTCCGACTCGCCGGGCGTCTACGAGAAACGACTCGCTCTCAAGGCCGATCCTGTAGCGGCCGTCGGGCGCTTTTTCCACGTCGATTTCGAAACTCTTATCGCCCAACCGGGCCACCATCTTCAACTCTCAAACCTCCTCATCGTCCCGGCGTCTTTATGCCGGCCGTCCTCCAGGCGCTCAACGGTCTGCCGCCCGATTCTCCGGGAGGAGTCAATCTGGCCCGGTCCTCAACCGCTTCTATGGCGGCGGCTATGGCGGCCGCCTGTTGGATTCGGACACGCTCGTCTTCAGCCAGCTCGGGCCTGAAGTGCTTGTCGATGAAGCCCGTGTCCATCCGCCCTTCAATGAACGGCTCGCAGGCTACCAGCCAGCGATGGAACGGCAGGTTGTGCCGGATCCCTTCTATAATGTATTCCTCAAGACCCTGAGTCATTCGCAGCCGCGCCTCTTCTCTGTCCTTGCCCCAGGCGATCAGCTTTCCCATGAGAGAGTCGTAGAAGAGAGAGATCTCCGCCCCCACGTATGCGCCGACGTCGTTTCTCATTCCCGGGCCCTGCGGCGTCCGAAGCCTGGTGATCGTGCCGGTTGACGGGTAGAAGGAGTTGAAGGGATCCTCGGCGCAGATTCGACACTCTATTGCGGCGCCTCGGGGCTTTATGTCTTCCTGGGTCGGGGCGATCGCACCGCGCGTCGCTATGTGTATCTGCTCCTTGACCAGATCGATGCCCGTCACCATCTCGGTAACCGGATGCTCAACCTGCAGCCTGGTGTTCATCTCCAGAAAGTAGTGGTTTCCCCCGGAGTCGAACATGAACTCAACCGTTCCGGCTCCAAGGTAGCGACCTTCCTCCGTGAGACGAACAGCGTCGTCGCAGATGGCCCGGCGGTCCTCTTCGGTGAGCGCCGGGCTGGGTGTCTCCTCCAGCAGCTTCTGGTGTCTGCGCTGGATTGAGCATTCTCTCTCCATCAGATGCACGGCACGGCCTTTGCCGTCGCCCAAGATCTGCACTTCGATGTGCCGGGGCTCCACGAGGTATTTCTCGAGGTAGACGCGCTCGTCTCCGAACGCCGTGCGGGCCTCGCCCATTGTCAGAGAAAGGGCGCTGTCCAGATCGCCGGGGGCGCCCACGACCCGCATTCCCTTTCCTCCTCCGCCCGCGGCGGCCTTGAGAAGGACGGGGTAGCCGATCTCGTTCGCCTTGGCCGTGGCCTCTGCGGCGTCCGACACCGGATTCCGGGTCCCGGGAACGATGGGTACTCCGGCTTTTCGCGCGACCTCGCGCGCTGTGAGCTTGTCGCCCATGCGCAGTATGTTCTCTTCCGTGGGACCTATGAAGACAATGCCGGCGTCGCGGCACGCGCCCGCGAACTCGTGATTCTCCGCGAGGAAGCCGTAGCCGGGGTGGATTGCCTCGGCGCCGCAAGCCCTCGCAGTCTCGATGATCTTGTCCACGCGGAGGTAGCTTTCCCTGGGGGGCGGAGGCCCTATGCGATACGCCTCGTCCGCTCTCCGCACGTGGAGCGAGTCTCGGTCCGCGTCCGAATAGACCGCGACCGAGCCGATGTTCATCTCGTGAAGGGCGCGGATTATCCTCAGCGCGATCTCTCCGCGGTTCGCGACCAAAACCTTCTTGAAGGACTTGTTCATCTCAGTGCTCACTCTCATCGGGCGCGCGGCGGGGCCGCGCCGCGTCATAGCGGTATGTTGCCGTGCTTGCGGTAGGGCAGCGTCTGCCGCTTGTTCTTCAGACTCTGCAACGCGCTTATCAGCCTGGGGCGGGTCTCCGAGGGTTTTATGACGTCGTCCAGGTAGCCCAGCTCCGCCGCCACGTACGGGTTGGCGAACTTCGCGTTGTAGTCGTCCACCAGTTCCTTCCTCTTGGCCTGCGGATCATCCGCCCGCGCTATCTCTCTTTTGAAGACGATATCGACGGCACCTTCGGGCCCCATCACGGCCAGCTCTCCCGTCGGCCAGGCGACGTTGTAATCGCCCCTGATGTGTTTGCTCGACATGACGTCGTAGGCGCCGCCGTACGCCTTCCTCGTAACCACGGTGAGCTTGGGTACGGTGGCTTCGCAGTATGCGTAGAGGAGCTTCGCCCCGTTCTTGATGATGCCTCCCCACTCCTGCTCCGTTCCCGGCAGGAACCCCGGGACATCTTCGAAGGTCACAAGCGGTATGTTGAAAGCGTCGCAGAAACGGACGAACCTGCCGCCCTTTATCGAAGACTGTATGTCCAGGACGCCGGCGAGCACCTTGGGCTGGTTGCCGATTATCCCGACGGGATGACCGTTGAGTCGGGCGAAGCCCACGACGATGTTCTGCGCGAAACCCTCGTGGACTTCGAGAAACTCGCCGTCGTCGACGACGAGCTTCACCGCCTCCTTTATGTCGTACGGCCTGTTGGGCTCGTCCGGGACAAGGGTATCGAGAGCCTCCTCACAGCGGTTGGTATCGTCCCGCGGCTCGCGCCTTGGGGGCTCCTCCATGTTGTTCTGAGGCATGTACCCGAGCAGGTCCTTTATCTGCCTGATGCAGTCGACGTCGTCCGCGGCCGCGAAGTGACAGACGCCGCTCTTCGTGCTGTGGCTCACGGCGCCTCCGAGGTCCTCGAAGGTGACTTCTTCATTGGTGACTTGCTTGATCACCTTCGGACCGGTCACGAACATGTGGCTCGTGCCTTTGACCATTATTATGAAATCGGTAATCGCGGGGGAGTACACCGCGCCCCCCGCGCAAGGTCCCAATACCGCCGAGATCTGCGGGACGACCCCCGACGAGATCGTATTGCGCCAGAAGATCTCGGCGTAGCCTCCGAGGCTGGCGACGCCTTCCTGGATCCGCGCGCCGCCGGAATCGTTGAGTCCTATTACCGGTGCGCCGTTCTGGAGCGCGAGATCCATCACGTTGCAGATCTTCCGGGCGTTGGATTCGCTCAATGTGCCGCCGAAGACCGTGAAATCCTGCGCGAACACGTAGGTCAGACGTCCGTTGACCGCCCCGTAGCCGGCTATAACTCCGTCGCCCGTGACCCTCTTGTCGAGCATTCCGAAGTCGGGGCATCGATGGGTGACGAAGACGCCCAGTTCTTGAAAAGTGCCCGGATCGAGAAGTAGCTCAATCCTCTCGCGGGCGCTGAGCCTTCCCTGCTCGTGGATCTTGTCGACCTTCTCCGGGCCGCCGCCCTCGAGCGCCTTGGCCTTACGCTTCTCAAGCTCCTCCAGCTTTTGTCTTGTGGTAGTCAAAGCCAATCCACCTCCATGAGATGTCTCGTGGCCCGGTGTGTGCGTGCTCGGGCTCATGGCCCCGGAATGCGTCATCGATCCGAGGCCGGGTGGTCTCCCCGCACTCGAGGTCCGGCGAAGCCGGCATCGGCAGTAGTCGCACCCGCCCGGCGAGAACAGGCGGAGTTACTCAGAGGGCAAAGCCCGGCCGGGCCGCCGCCGCCGCTATTACGGAGTTTTCTTCTTGAGCAAAGACCGGTCCCGCCGGCGTCGGGGATAGCCCGCGGAGTTCCTCGGAGGACAAGGCCCGATCGGACCGGCGCCATCGAGAGCCCGGTGAGTTTCCCGGTTGTCGCGGCCGCCCGGAGGCGTGAACGCCAGGGCCCCGGGGTTCTTCCCGACCATCGCGGCCCGGTCCCGCCGTCAAGAAAGCTCAGGTCGAAGTCCCAAACAAACACACACGCGTTTCTCTAGCCCCAATTAGGCTATTGCGGGATGCTATCACGCGGCCGGGCGCCGGTCAAGGACGACGCGCCGCGGCACAGCCAACCCGCAGGCATCGCCGGCTTGACCCGCTCGGCGATGAGGTGATAGAATCTACGGCACAGCAGGCCCTGATTGTCTCAGCCGGTGCCGTCGCGTCGGATTCTTCCGTTTCCGGCGCCTTCTTTGCTTGAACGCCTTGGCTTCTCAGGAGGGCAGCCGCGGTTGGCCGGATCCAAAGGCAAGAGAGCTACTTCCAAGGTGCGCCGTGACTCCGCCCCGCAGTCCGAAGCGGATCGAGCGGCCCACAAAGCCAAAATGAGGCGGCGGATGGTCAGGTTTCTGCTGCTCTTCGTGTTATTCTGGGTCGGGTTCTTCTTCCTGGCCTGGAGATTCACCGATCAGCTCAAGGTGCTTTGTCCCTGGACGGCGACTCAGGTGAGCTGGGCGATGAGGCTTTTCGGCATTGACTCCACCGCCTCGGGGTCTCAGCTTACCTTCGGGGGCCGGGCCGTGACCATCGTTATGGAGTGCACGGCGCTGCAAGTCGCGATGATCTACAGCGCCTTGGTGCTCGCCTACCCCTCTTCGATTAAGTCCAAGTTGATCGGGATCGGGCTGGGGCTGCCTTTGATACTCTTGGTCAATATCATACGCCTTATGGTGATTTGTTTTGTCCTTTGGTGGAAGCCCGAGTACTTCGAGATGATGCACATATACGTTTGGCAGGTTGTGTTCATAGTCGTCGTAGTCGCCATGGCCGCCGTTTGGATCGAGAAGGTCGTGCACCGTGAGAGAAGTACTCCTGTTTCTGCTTAAGTTCCTGATTCTCTCAGCCGCGTTGTTCGTGGGGTTTACGGCGATCGAAGAGGCCTACACTACGATCCTGGCCCACGCGACCGCTTTACTCGCCCCTCTGACGGGGACTTCGGTCGAAGTGCTCGATATTCACGGCAACACCATGAAGCTCGGGTACGGCGACGGGGTGTTTACGAAGAGACTCATCTTCGCCGCCTTCAATCCGGTCATTCTGATAGCGCTGCTCCTCGCCACCCCTCGAATCGGATTGGTCGTGGACCGCGGCGGGCGGGGGAGCAGGATGCCGTTTTCGATCACGCAGCACGCCCCGCGAATCGGCCTCAAGAGAATACTCGTCGTAGGCGGAGCGGGGCTTGTTTTGCTATTGCTCGCGCAGGTGGTAACGCTCCGGATCATGCTCGCCATGGACCTGATCATCAGCCAAGCGGGCTCGGTCACCAAGTTCAAGGTCCTTGAGA
>Ga0180433_10001025_pt1 | contig 47202 bp, 37 predicted proteins | sample SS_ome_8_FD_132980 | JGI IMG/M metagenome (GOLD analysis project Ga0180433, IMG submission 132980) | Hypersaline lake sediment archaeal communities from the Salton Sea, California, USA - SS_1_D_1 metaG | ecosystem: Environmental > Aquatic > Non-marine Saline and Alkaline > Hypersaline >...
TCCTTCGCACCGAATCACACCATTTTGGACTGACCACACTTTAGTCACATCATAGCCAGGGTCTTCGACGACCAGCTTCCAGCCGGTAAGGTCTTTGCCGTTAAAAAGCATTTGCCTGCTGCCGCCACTACAACCTGAACTAATTAATGTTGAAAGCGCTATTACTATTAGCATTAAAAATGTATTTCCTAATTTCATGGCAGCCTCCTTTTTAAACTTGTTTTTTATTTAATATAAGATTGATTTACTTAAATGAGCTTGGTTATTCCGGGGATGGCCACCGGCCTGACTGGTAAGTCAATATCAAAGCTGTAGGCTGGCGGTGACAAATCCAGCTTGGAAGCATTCATGGCCCAATCCCAGCTTATTGCCCGGCCGGTGTAGGCGCTCATCCTGCCCATAATAGCAGTCAGAGTGCTTTCAGCAACCTGGCGCCCTTCGTTAATGGGTTGGCCATTGCGAATACTGGCTATTAAATCGGCATGCTCGGTTACATAAGGATTGTTTGACTCGCCGTCATATTTATAGGGGTTCTGCCCTTTAATCATTCCGACGGATTCATCCGTATATGCTATGCCCTTGGTACCAATCACTCTTTCGGCTATAATATTTGTACATCCATCAACCTGTCGGCACATACTTTGAACACGCACGTCATTTGGGTATTCGTACTCAACTGAGAAATGGTCGTAGATGTTGCCATATTCCGGACCTGTCCTGGCTATTCTGCCGCCGGTGCCGACACACTTGACAGGATGAGTTCCGATTGCCCAGTTAATGATGTCATGGTTGTGGACGTGCTGTTCGACGTTATGGTCGCCGGAGAGCCAGGTATACCAGTACCATGTTCGGCATTGATATTCCATATCTGACCACTGGGGCTGGCGTTCTTTTACGTGCCCGCCCAACCAGGGTGTGTTATGTATTAGAAAATAGCACTGCCCGGCTACAATTTCTCCTATGTCGCCTCTGTGAATGCGTTTGATGGTCTCACGATAATGATTCTGGTGTCTGTGATGGGTACCGGCAAGAACTCCCAAACCTTTCTTCTCGGCCAGTTCGGATGAAGCAATGATGGAACGAACGCCAACAGGGTCGACAGCGACGGGTTTTTCCATAAATATTTGTTTTCCCGCTTCGACGGCGGCAGCCACATGCATGGGCCTGAAATGCGGCGGTGTGGCGAACAATACTAAGTCCACATCTGTTGCTATCAGTTTTTTGTAAGCGTCAAAGCCCGTGAAGCAATTCTCAGGGGTGACTTTCATTTTATCGGCAGGAACTTCTTTCTTGAATGTGTCCAGTGCCGATTGTACTTTTTCATCGAAAATGTCGGCCAGGGCGATAAGTTCAACTCCTTCGGATGATTGAATACAGTCTTTAACCGCACCAGTGCCGCGTCCGCCGCATCCGACCAGACCAATCCGGATTGTGTCCGAACCGGCAGCAAAGACTTTTTCTTTACCTGACAGAATGGCGGCAGCCCCTATGGCGGCGGAAGCTTTAACAAAGTCTCTACGAGACATATTGTTTTTCCCTTGTTTCTTCATTTTCCATTCTCCTTTTTTATATAAGTTCAGGTTATCCTTTTTACCCTTTTGGATTTCGATTCGAGTGTTGACTTAAAATAATCGAATTTTTTTTCGGGTATTATACGATTGATTTATGCCTGCCAGGTACGAGTTCTATTTTTGAGGGAACTTTTTGCCAAAATATTATTAGCTATCTCGGCGTCTTGGGCAACCTGAAAGTCATACATTCCAACATTAATGAAATCAGCACCATTTTCAAATGCATACTGAAACCCTTTCGTTGGATGAATAGCACCAGCGGCCAGGACCTTATAAGCAATCCAGGGTTTCTTGACCTCTTTCATAAATTCGATGGTCTGTTCGGGTGTCATTGACCAGTAGTTATCTACTGAATAGTTGTCTATGACGGACTTGTTCTGGTCAGGCCGTCTCGCGGAAAAGTAATTGGTGGTGTGAAGCGTCTTCATATAAAAATCCACGTTAAGACCGGCTGCCTCGCAGGCGATGGGTACATCCAGAGAATGCCCGGCGATTCCTGCTATCAGGCCGTTAGTCTTCATGAAATCTATGACTTTACCAAGAAGGTCAACCTTGTCTTCTCTGACCCAGAGGTCACCAATGTTACCCAAAATAAAAGCACCGACAGCGCCGTTATCGACGGCTTTTTTAACATTGGTTGTGAGGTCGTGTTCTTCCGGAGCGCACTGAGCGATGAATTGCATCTTGCCGCCTTCTTTCTTAAATTTGTTAAGAATATTTATGCCTCGCTGGTCACTGTCAAGATTGCTTAATATGGCGGTATTGATTCCGTGCGTTTGACAAATTCTGTACGTTTCTGTGATTTTTTCGTCTGTAAAATAATGCTTCAGCAGGTCAGAGACGTAAATGAGGTCTCTGCTGTGAGCGTATCCGTTGATGAGATTGCCACCGCAGATTAGGCGGCTGATCTTAACCTGACCTATCTGACCCATAGGCATATTTTTTGAAGAAATATCTGAGGGAGCTTTATTATGGTTTTCTTTTTGAGCGAGAAGAATCTTTTCTTCCAGGCTTAATCCAGCGGCTGCGCCGGCAGAGGCAAGAATCGAATTTTTCAAGAAATTACGGCGGTTTATTTTCTTTATCATTCTACACACCCCATTAACAATCGTTTCATATCATAGTCATAAACAGCTGATAATAGCAAACGTCGTCGATATGCTCAAAAACGGAGAGGGCGGGATTCGAACCCGCGGTGGAGGGCATTTCCCCCACGACGGTTTAGCAAACCGTTGCCTTAAGCCGCTCGGCCACCTCTCCGGCGACTGTAGATAATTTACATTTTAACGCCTGTTATTGCAAGAATATTAAAAGAAAATACTCTATAAGCTTAGAATCAATATCCGGCAAAGGGCTTGGAAATGACTCCTTTTGATATATGGATTGATTGCCCGCATATTCATATTTGCTGCTAAACCGACGTTTCTTTATGGCCGATACTATAATGGTTTTCGGGTCAGAAATAAGATTTAAGGGCCCCTAAATCCGGTGCAGTCAAAGTCACTCGGTGGGGCGGGAGTGGTATCATAGCTTTCGATAGTACATTAAAAGATTATTTGAAGGAAATCGACGAGGCCGACCTGTTAACGTCCGAAGAGGAACAAACCCTTGGCCGGCTTATTACCGAAGAAAGCAGTCCCTGGGCAAGAGAACAGCTTGTACGCAGCAACCTTCGTCTCGTCGTCAACATCGCAAAAAAATATGCTGACCGCGGCCTGCCGCTGGGCGACCTGATTGAAGAGGGAAATCTCGGCCTTATTAAAGCGGTTGACTATTTTGACCCTACTCGAGGAACCAGATTCAGCACGTACGCTGCATGGTGGATAAAACAAAGTATCCGCAGGGCCCTTCTTTCGAATATCCAGCCGGTACATGTCCCCACCTATATGGTCGCATTGATAAATCAATGGAAACAGGTTGCTGTCGAGATGGAAAGCAAGATTGGAAGGACTCCCACCATTGAAGAGATGGCCGACGTGATGCAACTGCCCGTGAAGAAAGCCAGGTTTGTAAACCAGATAGTAAAAATGCTTGGCTCTACAAAAGAAAACGCTGCCGATGAAGATTCAGACGAGGATCAGGCTCTCGAAACGATCCTGGAGGATACAGACTCCCCGCGGCCTGAAGAGACGCTTGTAGAAACCGAGGAAAAGGAAAAAGCCTTGAGGCTTATGGATTATATTGAACTTAGAGAAGCCATAATCTTAAGACTGCACTACGGCGTCGACGGACTCAAGCCTCTTTCATTAAAGGAAATTGCTGAGTTGTTAAAACTGACCCGTGAACGAGTAAGGCAAATCCTCAGGCATGGTCTAACCACACTCTATGAATATATGAATGAAGATTAAGTCTGAAAATCTCACAAAACTATTGATTTTCACCTGTCTTTCTTTACAATGCCTTTCACTCCAACGTTTTGCATTATTGGAAAGAAATTAGAATGAGCCCCGGTATCGACCTGAAAAAATATATCCGCAGCATCCCCGACTGGCCAAAGGAGGGAATTTTGTTTCGCGACATCACACCTTTGCTCGCTGACGCTAATGCGCTTACACAGGCTATCGAGGCGCTTTGTGAAGGTTTCGACAAGGATAATATCGAATATGTCGCCGCCATCGAAGCCAGAGGGTTCATTCTGGGTGCATCCATCGCTGAGAGACTTGGGGCCGGTTTTATTCCTATTCGAAAAAAAGGGAAACTGCCTTACAAAACCGAAAGCATCACGTATGACCTGGAGTACGGCACTGATTCGTTGGAGGTTCATAATGATGCCCTTCAAACTGGTGATAAAGTACTGATGTTTGATGACCTGCTTGCGACAGGCGGGACAATGGAGGCTGCCTGTAAACTGATAGAGAAAGTGGGAGGGGATATTATCGGCATATCTTTTCTGATTGAGCTTACGTATTTAAATGGACGACAGAGGTTAGCGGATTATAAAGTACGTACAATTATTTCATTTTAAATTTTGAAAGTTAAAATTGTGGAAAACGAAAAAGGCTCGAGTTAGGAACTCGAGCCTTTCATTATACCTGTATAACTTTGATTAAAACGTTATCTGTTTCTTCTTAGTATTAAAACCAATCCCCCGAGTCCCAGGATAGCAATCGTCGCCGGCTCAGGTACCGGGGTAGGATAGGAGCAAATTCCAAAGTTTGCCTCGTCCGGATTGTCTGTGTAGACTGTAAACCACACTATCTCTTCACTACCCGCTGGAACAGGATCGCCATAGAAAAACAAGTCGATTGTTGCGCCGACTGTTACATTGTCAATCACCCAGCCATCCGGACTGCTTGAACCGTCTAAAGTCTGTGAACTTGTCGGGTCTTCACCAAATCCACCACCATGGGCGGGCATTGTTGAATCGAGGAAATGAACATTGTCTATATCTTTGCCGTCATCAGGATAGGGATCAAAGATTTTGAAGTGAAAATCACCCCAGTCGATTGACCCTGTGTTCTTTACATAGATTGTGTAGGATCCCTTGAATGGAGATTCATCATCGTGAATATGCTCTACGACAGAAATGTCACCCACCCAATCGATTAATACAGGATCTTCAAGTGAACCTGTACCTCCATCGTGTGCAAAGACCTGAAAATTCAACACCACTGCTATGGCTATGACAGCCAGAATTGTTGTTTTCTTCACCCTTCTATCTCCTACAATCTACTTCTCTCTTGACTTGTTATAACAATTTCTTTGTCAAGGTGTGTAAAGGAATTCTAATATAAAGCCCGATAAAAAGCAAGCTTTTTTTTAAATTTTTTTAAAAATTTTTCTCGGTTTCTTCAAGTGTACGGAATGTTTAAATAAATCAACACATTTTCCTAACCATTTGAAATTCCATTACTTATTACGACCAATATTCGGCAGAGGGAGACTTTTGATTTAAATTCCCGATATCCCTAAAGTTTTTATATGTTTTTTTAATGTAATTTTTTACACTCTTTCTGCGGTAGTAATACGGTCGTTATCATGGTAATCTTTTTCAACTTTTATTTGTTGAAAGCATTCTGTTTTTTCGAGCAGCTCGGTGATATTTTTTCCCTGTCGGTATCCGATCTCTAAAATCAAAATACCCTGTGATTTTAGAAAGTCAGGTGCCTTGTCTGCGATCCTTCTATAAATCTCCAGGCCGTCCTCAGATGCGTATAATGCCGACTTCGGTTCGTAATCCTTGATGCTTTTTTCCAATTGTTTGTATTCCAGGCCACTAACATATGGCGGGTTACAGACAATCAAGTCAAAAGGCTCCATATCGAGTTCCGGGACAATCGGTTCGAACAAGTCACCGCATAAAAGATGTATTCGATTATCCAGGCCGTAATTAGTGACATTATTCGACGCTATTTTGAGCGCCGCGTCGGAAATATCTGTAGCCACAATGTCTGCCGCTTCGAAGTTTTGTGCAATCGCGACAGCCACGCATCCGCATCCCGTGCACAAATCACACACCGACTGCCTTGCTTTCCGGCGGCGTAAAAAATTTATCGCCTTCTCGACCAGTAGCTCCGTCTCCGGCCTGGGTATCAAACAATCCTTGTTAATCTCAAGCTCAAGCGAATAGAATTCTACTTTGCCTATGATATATTGAATCGGCTCTCCCTCTGAGGCCCTCTTAACCAGTTGATGCAGTGTATTTAACTGCTCTTTGTCGACGGGTAAATCATATTTCGTATAAAGCTCAATCCGCTTCAATTCCAAAACATGGCTCAGCAATAATTCTGCGCTTAATCGCGGCGATTCCAGCCCCTTTTCGGTGAAGTAGTCTGTTATCCAGTTCAAAAGCTTCTGTATCGTCCACTGTTCCATAATGCATTCTTCTGGTTGTTTCAATTTAAGCCTGAGAATATCGATTGAATGAAGAAGCAGGATTATATATATATCTTGTCCATCATTCGCGGGAACGCGATGCACTGACGGATATGTTTTTCTCCCGTTAACCAGGCCACCGTCCGTTCTACACCGAGCCCGAAACCTCCGTGGGGAACGGAACCGTACTTGCGCAAATCAAGATACCAGTCGTACCCTTCCTCTCTAAGTCCCTGTGCTTTAATCCGACCCAGCAGCGTATCATAGTCATCCTCTCTGACTGAGCCGCCAATAATTTCACCGAAGCCCTTCGGGGCCAGCAAATCGAAATTCTGCACCACCTTTTCATTTTCGCGGTCTATTTTCATGTAGAAAGCCTTGGCCTCTTTCGGATAATGCGTCACAAACACCGGCTTGTCGTGCATCATAGATATAATGGTTTCGTCCGAGCCGCCCAGGTCTTTTCCCCAGCGGAATTCTGACGCCAACTTCGCGTGCTTGGGATTATTTTCTATCTTTGCCTCTACCTCTCCAAGTTCTGACCGAAGTTCGATAAGCTCTGCGGCGTTTTTATCCCGCTTCCATTGCTTAATCTGTCCCTTCTGCTCTTGTTCTAACGTGTTGATTCTGGTCTCGATTTGATTTTTTTCCTCTTTTAATTGCTGCAGCTCATTTGCTAAAAACTCCTGTGTTTTGTCACCCTTTAAAATCTCAACCGCTTCGGTATAGGTTAGTCGATAGAAGGGCGGGTTGATCTTTTCGATTCCCTCGATATCGGCCTCCAACGTTTCAAGCTCATTTCTGTTCTTCTCAAGAACTTGTTGCGCAATAAACGAAACAAAATTCTCCCCCAGTTCCAGCAATCCATCCAGGTCGATAAACGCCACCTCCGGCTCGACCATCCAGAACTCCGTCAGGTGCCGTCTCGTCTTGCTCTTTTCAGCCCGAAACGTCGGCCCGAAACAATACACCTTCCCGAAGCTCATCGCGGCCGATTCCAGGTAAAGCTGTCCGGTCTGGGTCAGGTGCAGCGGACTGCCGAAATAATCCACTTCGAAAAGCGAACCGACCTCTTCGCCTGCTATCGTTGTAAATATTGGGGTATCGATTAAGGTGAATCCGTTATCGTTAAAGAACCGCCGTATCGCGTCTATGACCGTATGCCTGACCCTGCCGATACACCACTGTCGCTGAGAGCGCAGATGCAGGTGCCGGTTCTTGAGTAAAAAATCAATCCCATGTGATTTTGGTGTAATCGGATAATCAGTGCTTTCTGAAATCACCTCTGCACCTGTAATCGCCACCTCATAACCGCCGACGCTCCGTTCATCAGCTCTGACAATTCCTGTTAAGCTGACTGCTGACTCCTGACCGAGGTGTTTTAGTTTATCGAATATATCATCGGGAACCTTTCCCTTCTCAACAATACACTGACACATCCCCGTTCCGTCCCGAAGTATCAGAAACTGAATCTTTCCGCTCGTACGTGAATTATACAACCACCCGGACAGACTTACTTGCTTGCCCTCGTAATCCTTCAATGCACAAATATAAGTCCTGTTATTCTCCATCCTTTCTTCCTAAAAAATTACTGACGCGGCGGCCAGATCAGCCAGTCGTCACTGTTTCTACTGTTGAAATCGGACTCCCAATGTTTGCCTTTATCATCAATGCCGTTGAAGCCTTTACTGTACAGAACAAAAGTATCGCCCGTCCGTTTATATACAAGTTCTTCGCCATTCACAATATCGATAAAAACCCCGGTATCTGTCAGCGATTTGATGTCCGATAAAGACGATGGCCAATATCCATGCTTGTTTTGGTAACGTCTTAGGCCGATTAATATCCTGCCGGCTTGAACCTCGATTTTGTGTCTCATATAATATTCGAAGATATTGAAGACCAAACTGTTCATATACCATTTAACATAACATGAAAAATTCATTTTAAACTGCTCGTAGGGAGGGATTTGACGCCGCTCTCTTGGTCCCGTGTAATAATCTTCCATAAATGCATAATCAGCAAGAGAGGACTGAATTGAGTCATACAGTCCTTCGGGCCGGCTGGGCAAAAAAAGCCGGAATAAGATATTCTGTACTTTTGCTACTCGCTTCGGCCAGTAGGGTAGTTGTTGATTCCTGATGATAGTAGCCGGTAAAATATGATTGAGAATCCTGATTCGAACGTGACCTTGTGGGTTTTGCTCATAGAACTGCTCGCAGAAAAAATTTATCTTGTCAAGTTGCTCATACTCTGAAATTCGCTCCCAGCCTTCTTGCCAACCGTGTTCAATGGTTGAAAGAGATTGTTCCATTTTTTCAAGATAATAATCATCTGCACCATAAAGGACGGTATAAACTTGAATCTGATTAAGAGCACTGTTTTGCATCTCGATTCCCGCCATCATATCATGGATAACAGCTTGTCGAAATAGCTGCTCGGAAACACGCAACACCGAAGTCTGTTTTAGTAAGCCGTCTTCAGTCCGTCCCTCAGCTAAATCGTTAGCGGCCGAACTTAAAAGAATCGAAGACATCATATGCAGTCTCGGTAAATGCTTTCGCTTGTAAACAAATCGGTTTGCTTCAATGTCCTCTTCTAAAATGGGGTAGTAACATTCGCTTTTGGAAGCCCCTTTAATATATCGATTTATGACATCCTCTTTCTGACTCAGCCACTGTGCGATTGCAGGATACGCCTCGCTCTCCCAGGGCCTGGATTGTGTCGTAATATAGGTTTCAGGTTTAATATGGTGTGGTACCAATTCTTCTAAAGGATAATCTTTAATGATTGAAGTGAATATGACAGCGGCGTTTTCTTTTTCCGGGACCAGGCGTTTTTCATTCATCGAGGCAATCTTTGCGGTGTAATTATATTTGCAGGGCTCCCAGTTCCGGTCGTCTGGCAATAATACCCAGACTGTCAAGTATAGAATAACAAGTCCCGTCCCCAGCCAGAACCACTTCCTGTATTTATAGGGAAGAATAGTACACGCAAGCAGAAAAATCAGCAACACTCCTTTGACTTTCCAGGGCGCTTCAAGCACCAGCGCATAAAAAATACATAATATCACAATACCAAGTAAGACCCACTCCAGGAAAAGACGCACCTTACTTATTTTCTTTGCGTTCTTGACGGAGTACAGGGAAAACAGTTTTTTTAATGTATCATTCATAATGAACCAAGACCTTAAACCCGTCGACCCGAGGGTATCAGAAGCCAGGCTGTTATATATGCGGCAAGCATAGGAATGACAGCCGTCGCCAGGGTTAAAAATATCATTGCTGCGCGTAAAACATTCGGATCTAGTCCATAGGTTTCGCCAATCCCGCCACAAACTCCAAAAAGCTTACTTTCTTTTGTTGAAAGGTAAACTCTCTTCATAATATTTCTCCTATTGCCTTTATTTTAAATGTCCAGCCGCTGACGCAAATGCTTCAGTAACTGATCTGTCGTTACTCGTACCTGATCCATAGAGTCTCGTTCCCGAACCGTAACGGTATTATCTTCACGGGTTTGACCATCCACAGTAATACAGAAGGGCGTTCCCGCCTCGTCCTGTCTGCGGTAGCGGCGGCCGACCGCTCCTTTCTCATCATAGAAGCATGTGAAATGTTTCTTCAGTTCGCTGCATATCTTATGAGCCGCTTCCGGCATGCCGTCCTTCTTGACCAGCGGAAATACGGCCGCTTTTGTCGGGGCCAATGCCGGATGGAAGCGAAGCAGGTTGCGTTTTTCTCCCCGTACCTCGTCCTCGTCATAGGCGTCAACCAGAAACGCCAGAGTGCTGCGGTCAATACCCGCACTCGGTTCAATCACATAGGGTATGTAACGTTTTTTATTTATATCATCAAAGTAGGATAGGGGGCCTTTCACATAGTCATCCGGCTCATCGAGCAATTCGATTTTGTCCAAATCACCGTTTTCTTCATACCAGCGATTCATGGTCCGCATCCCTCGCTGATGCTGCCGAAGGTCATAATCCGTCCGATTCGCTATTCCCTCCAGTTCTTGCCAATCGCCGCTGCCGAACGGGAATCTATACTCCACATCTACACACGCCTTCGCATAGTGCGCCAACTCATCCCTGTCATGTTCGCGAAAATGCAGGTTCTCCCGCTTGATTCCCAGGTTTGTATACCAATTGAAACGCTCGTTTTTCCAGTGCTCAAACCATTCTTCATCCGTCCCCGGCTCGCAGAAGAATTCTATCTCCGCCTGCTCAAACTCACGCGTGCGGAAGATAAACGCCTTTGTCGTCACCTCATTGCGAAAGCTTTTGCCTATCTGCGCAATCCCAAACGGAATCTTCACGCGCGTGCTGTCCAGCACATTTCTGAAATTGGCGAATATACCCTGTGCGGTCTCCGGACGAAGGAATGTTTTCATCGTATCATCAACGTTTGCTCCCATCTGGGTTTCGAACATCAGCTTGAATGCCATCGGTTCCGTGAACTGTCCAACCGTACCGCAGGCAGGGCAAATTTTACTTGAGAGGTCGTTGACCTGCACAGCATCAATCGGCACATGTTCGGTATGTTCCTCGGCTGTTTCATCGAATTTATCCTTTAGATGGTCAACCCGGGTACGAACATTGCATTTTTTGCACTCTGCGATCAGATCCGCAAACTTGTCCGCGTGACCCGATGCCTTCCAGACCATCGGATGCATCAATATCGAGCAGTCCAGCCCCACAATATCGTCCCTCATCTGAACCACGGCCTTCCACCACGCCTTGCGAACATTGTTCTTCAGCTCCACGCCCAGCGGTCCGTAGTCATAACAGCTTGCCAGACCGCCGTATATTTCACTCGATTGAAATATAAATCCCCTCCGCTTGCACAATGATACGATGTCATCAAGCTTCGCCAGTTTTGCCATATCTTTTTCTCCATAAAAGCTTTAAGGTCATATTATTATATAAAACAAGGCGCGGATTACAAGGGTAGAATGTTAATCGCTCCTGTTCATTAAGGGTAAAGAGAATTAAAAATGTTAAAAAGATTTGTATTAACGAACAATTTTATATTGTATTACTTGTAATTTTTAAGGTAATATTTTAATTATATTGTTTTTGGAGGATATTAAAATGAAGAAGACCATAATCTCGATCTTGGTCATATTAACGCTTCTTTCCTTTTCCACGTTAACAGTTGCCCAAAAGGGCGGTGGGAAAGGAAAAAGTAAAGATCCAAACACGGACGGGCGGTCAAATAGGCAACAGTCTAAACAGAATGAAACTAAATTCCAGGAGCGTAGAAAAGCGATAAGGAAACAAAAAAGGGCATACGAAGAAAAAGCAAAGCAACGTCTTGAATTGAAAAAAGCTTCTCAATCCCAACGCCAACGGCAAAAAGCTGAAGCCAAAAGAAAACAGGTTCAAAGCGAACAGGCTCAAACCGCCCGGCAGGAAAAATCAAATCAGAAAAAAGTCCGGGCAAAGGAGCAGGTTAAAGCACACGCGCAGCAATTGACTGCTCTCGAAAAGCAGGTAACGCGCGAACAGGAAAAACACAAAAAGCGTGTAGCTCGGCTTGAGAGAATTCGTCAGTTAGCGAGGGACGAGGGAAAAACCGAGACCGTTGACCGCGTGAACAAACTGGTGGAAAGAGAGCAAAGCCGCTACGACAAAAAACTGCAAAGAATGAATCAGAGAAGAGACAGAATTATGCAGCAGGCAGAAGATGCGTCCGCAGAAAAAATACGAAAAGAACCGGAAGAAGACGTCAAAGAAGAACAGAAAGATTAATGAGGTGACAAAACGTTGCGAAAAACTATTATCATGGCCCTAATGGTGTCATTATGTTTTTTATTAGCCGGCTGCAAAAAGGAATCTGAACCTGCCGCTGAACAAGCTGCTGAGGATGTAGAAGTAAAAAGTCCTGCGGAATATAAAGCCGAGGCTGAAGAAGAAATTACCGAAGAAAATATGGATGAAGAACTTCAAGCCATAGAAGAAGCTATGGACTCGGAGATTCAGCAGGAGCAGCTTCCCTAAGACACAGCCGTAGCATTATAAACTCGACCGCCGTTAGCCGCAGAATCATTACGCGGGACATTTCTTCAGGCGTTAACCAAAAGAAGAAAGGTTTGATAACTTTAGTTTCTTGTGGAGGGATTTTTGGTCTTTTGATCGACATTGTGAAAAAGTAATCTTAATAGAAATCAGAATTGATAGGACTATTTTTGAATGGCTCAGGAAGAAAAAATATTGGTTATTGAAAGAAGAATTCTTGAACAAATAGGAACGTTTCAGGGGGTTACATTTGATGTTGAAAGCTATATTCATAGGATATTCTCCCGGGGTGTTCCCCGCTTTATGCCCAGATCTCTCGCGGAAGAGAATCCCGATTATAAGCAGCTCATACCCTATGTCATTATGTGTTATCAAGGTAAATACCTCAGCTATGTCAGAGGAAAACGAGCCGGAGAGACACGTCTAGTTGGAAACAGGTCCATAGGCATCGGCGGTCATATAAATCCTATTGATGATATGCCCTTGTTCAACGATCATTTTTACGCAACTTATCATGCAGCCGTTGAACGCGAAGTTGCGGAGGAGGTATCGGTACAGACGCCCTATGCTGACAGGATAGTAGCTTTGCTTAATGACGAATCCAACGAAGTGGGGCGTGTACATCTCGGAATTGTCCATTATTGGAACCTGGACGCACCAAGCGTTGAAAAACGGGAACAGATGATTACCCAAATGACTTTTATGACACCAGAAGAGCTGCGTCAAGTGCGGGACAGTTTAGAGACATGGTCGAGTTTATGCCTTGAACGTCTCTATGAAATGGCGGAACGCTGGTCATCCGGCTTCAAAATCGACACTCAATAATCAACACAATCCTCTGTCTGTAAAACAGGCAGGGATCATTGCTCTGATTCCAATGTTGAATGAGGATTCTTTTGAAAGGAAGTGAGGATAATTACTATCAGATGCAGGGATAGAGAGGGTAAAAGGGCGGTCAAGAGGGAATATTTCCGGCTTGGGCAAATGGATATGTAAACCATTCGCACTTGCCGGCTGTATACAGTCGCAGACTAATACCGCTAAAAGACCGCGCCGCATCCATAGAAATCTAATACATCATCAGGGTACAATAGTAATTTGAACCGGCACCTCTTCTTTTAGAGCGATGTATATAGCCAGATCGTCTCCATCGAGTTGATGGTTGATACCACTTTTCGCGCTCTTATTAACTTTTCCATTCACAAGGATCTTTGCCGTGTTTGAATTCCAGTTTTTCACGACAATTGCGGGATTAATGACGGGTGAATCCTTGCTGCCCTTAAGGGTACATTCAATCGGCACGGCTTCAGAGTTGGTATTTTCCAGCTGGTAACACCTCTGTGTTTTATCGTAACCTTTAGATATACACTTATTTCCTGCAAGAGACAGTTCGGGAGCATAGGCCCACGACCGGCCAAAACGTACCAGCTCGTTCATGCTCATTCTATTCATACCATAAAGGCCAATCCAGTACAGACGGTTTCCGTTCTCGTGAATAACCGGATCAGAGCATGGTGAACTAGCGAAATGGGTAGGGCGGTCTGAAGTTTTGGCCCATCGTCCATCGCAGCGGGCCTGGTTTACGGGAAAATGATTATACCCGCCGCCGATCCATCTGATCCACATATTATTTCCCGGTTCAAAACATATATAAGGCTTCATTTCTGATTTAAAGTTATACTGCTGAACGGTATATGTTCCGGTCCAGTCAGCCGGTCGTCTGGGCGGGTCCATAAAAACAGATGTGGTATTGTAATCATAATCTGCAACATTTACGTATTTGTTATCGATGACGTCTTCACGACTCTGACCGGGTTGTGTAAGAGGCAGTGTTTCCTGGTACTGTACCGCGCGACCCGTAGTCCCCTTGTTCCACGAGACTTTCCTGACGGCAGAGCCGTCGGGATAAATATAGTAGTATTCATCGACCCAGCACTCCCATCCGGTCTTGGGGTCGGGCAACCAGGTGTGATCATGGGAGCTGACAGGAGCATAGCGCCAGTGGACCACTGCTCGTGCTTCGTTGTTTTCAATTATCCTTACATGTGAGAAACGGCAGTGTCTGTCCTGCATATGTTCGAAGCATCCTTCGATATCATTTTCCCCGACACCCCAGGTTTCAAGGCTTTGATCGGTCATCCAGTTTTCATTTTCAGAAACCCAGGCAGGGCCGTACCTTATTCCTCTCCAGAAGATTAATTTAGCAGGGTTATTGTCAAAGCAAACTACGATATCAGGATGCCGGTCAACAGGCCAGAGATTATCCCATCCGGGGCAGTATTGCAATTTAGTATAATAAGCACCAAAATGACCCGGTTCCTTTTCAATTGCAGGCAGCCTGCGAGGTTGGATGTCCGGAGTGTTTGGTTTATACTTCAAAAAATTGCCTTTAATCTGGTCGGACGTTAATGCCCTGTCCAATATCTTTACTTCATCAATAATCCCATCCAATCCGTAGTAGGCTGGAACGGTTCCCCATGTCCTGATTGTATCGCTTGGTCTTCGCGGCACTGCCACCATCCCAAGGATACAACCGGTTCTTTCAGAGTAGGTTAACGAGCCGGTGATCGCCACTGTGGACATCCGTTCACCATTTACATAAAGTGCCATTTCTTTCTGAGCTTTATAGACGCCTGCAATGTGCATCCATTTCCTGAGGGGCATAGTCCCATTGGCACTTGTGCAGGATATCCATTGTTCGCTGATAGCTGTTTCAAAAGAAACCTGCCCGTACGGTCCGATCATCAGGCGGTATCCTTTTATCTCATCTGATTCGGTCGTAATCACCGGACACCAGTTCAATGGATATTGGCCTAAAGCGACCCATGCCTCTAATGTGAATTCTGAGTCTAATTTCTTAATATCTTCTCCACTACGGACTACCCGGGTTGTAAAGCCGTCAAGACGCAGTCCTTTTCCGGCCACCCCAGGCACACTTTCAAAATGACCTTCAATGGTATCTGCGATATCGGTAGAAACTTCAATCGCAGCTCTATTGCTTATAGTTTCAAAATCCCAAGTCATGACAGGTGTCCGGGCCATGGCCGCATGCTCTGCGGTGAGCGTGCTCAATAATAAGCTGGTGAGGAGGGTGGAGAGGTATTTAAGATTTATAATTCCTTTTCGGGTAATAAGCAGGGATTTAATGTATTTCATACCAGGATACTCCTTTATTTAAGTTTGCAATGTGTTGTTTTCTGAGGTTTCTTTCAACAGCATATCTTTGGATTCTGTCGTTAGGATGCATGTGAAAAATACAGGTTGGGGCTGTGTTTCTTCATTCAGTCCTCTTGCTCTAAGGACTTGGCAATCAGCCGAGCTGTCCGGTTTTTGTATTACGTCTGCAGCTTCGCGATTTGTACTGCTTCCAATTAAAATTCTTATTTTTCTCCTTCTATGCTTTTTGCTTTTCTCATTATGCCGCCTCGAAAGATACAAAAAATCAACCCGATTATATTAAGAGTATACTATTTGATGTTTGAAACGGCAAGCCCTGCAAATCAGCCGATTCATTTAGAGGGCACAATGAAGTAAACATATCAGCAATACCGGCACGTCAGGGACAAGCCTGTTTAACAGTAGACACGTGCGGTAGGATATATAAACCGATGGGCAAGCTGTTTTTATATCCTATTTCGAAGATAATAAGCCCATTACGAAAGTTTCATCGCTCAGGTTAGTAACAGCATGCCACTGCAGCCAGTCGTCATCATAATCATAAATGAACTTATCAAGAGCAAAATAATATTCTATCTCATCTTGTATGACTGAATTGGAATTGATGGGGCGGCTTTGGCCTGACCTGAGATAGTTAATATGACGGCGATCCAGGAAATGATGAATACGGCCTTTAAATATTTTGCCAGCTTTAACATTTGCGAATCCTCTAAACCGGAGAATTCTGATAATTTATAAGATGCGCAAGATAAGACAGGTGTTCCAATATTTTTTCCTCCTCCTACTCAACTTTACCGCACCCAGGCCGAGCAGTAAAAGAACGGATTGAATTATAAACCGTATCTGCAAACAGGGTTCCTATATCGCCAAGGCAAGTCGATGGTTTTTGGGCTAAAAATAGGGTTATTTTTAAAAATATTTTTAATTTTATGAACTTTTTGCTTGTAATGGACGAATTATATGTGTACACTATGTGTAGATAATGTATCCACGTTTTATAAGCAGAAAGGTAAGTAAGAATGGCTAACTCCACTCAATTACATGTAAGGATAGACGAGGAAACAAAAAACAGGGCTGAGGGTATACTGAAAATCTGTGGACTTTCTCCTTCTGAGGCAGTAAGGGCATTTTTTAGAAAAATTATTCTTGAAAACGGCATCCCCTTTGATATAAAAATACCCAACGAAATAACTCTTAAAACACATGAATTAGCTAAGGCAGGGAAAGAACTGCATAAGTTTGATAATGTAGAGGAATTATTCGAGGCCCTTGAGATTTGAGTGTCATTTATACCACGCGTTTTAAGAACGACACAAAAAGAGTTAGAAAGCGCGGGTATGATATGCGTAGCCTGAGGGCTATTATAATAAAACTACACGACCGAAGAAAACTTGGCAAGAAATACAAAGACCACAATTTAAAAGGGAAAATGCGGGGGGTTCGTGAATGTCGGGTAGAGCCCAACAATGATGACTGGCTGATAATCTATTGGTGGAATAAAAACTTAGATTTAATCCTTGAGCGAACAGGTACTCATGACGACTTGTTTCGTCCTAAGAAACGCTAATTTTTTCTTTCGCCCTTCTTTCAGCATCTTTTATTAAACATTGGGGACAAATACTATATTTGTTCAAGGAATAATAACTATGCGCTTACAATTGGTTTGCTGTATGAATCTTTATGTATGTAATTTCACTAAGTGAAATCACTAAAAACACAAGTATGCGCGAAAAAAATTTCCTCTTATTCAGATTGTGAATAAGATGATTAGCGTTTCCTTCTTAACATCACCGCACCTAAGCCGAGCAGTAGGTTCACGGGGGATTTGGGTTGTTTGTCAAAGTTGAAATCACTTCGTTGCATTGACAACTTGGGGATTGTTATGAAAAGATTAAATTAATATTTTTTCCGCTTGACTTTTTCCAATAAAATGATATAATACCCCACAATGGCGGTTATCGCCGGAATAGGAGAACGAGGACGATGTCCTGGCCAAGTTTCTTAAGACCTGCCGGGCACAGCATTCCTCAAGGATTCTTTCAAAACATGGAGGGTCTATAGATGCGTAGGATTTTGAAGCTTCCAACCTGAAAAGCTGAAAGCCAATGAGGGTTTGGTTTCAGCTCTATTAACACTGTTTAGAAAAAAATCGGAAATGGCCGGCGGTGTGTTTTGAGGAAAGCCGCCGCATATAAAGGAGAGGATTATCGATGAGTACACACAAAAAAAGAGGAGTTGCCCTGAGGGTTGAATCAGAGGAGCCGGGCAGCCCGAAATCTAAAATTGAGTCTATTAATGATAACAAAAACAGGCCGACAAAGTCAAGTCCGAATTCTGGCCGCCTTGAAGCAATCGCCGCTCACAGAGAACAGATCCCGAAGGTCTATCGAGGCAATTATGACCGGGCCATGACCGGCAAAAGCCGAAAGGCGGCGATGAGGGCCTTTTGCCTGGAGTGTGTCCAGTGGCACAGAGAGCAAATCAGGCGCTGCACGGCGACGCATTGTCCTTTGTATCCTTATCGAGCTTACACAAGCTCTAAAAACACCTCTGAGGACTCAGTTTTGAGTCAGGATTGTGAGAAAGGGAAGGAGTGGAGGCAATCATGAGGGCGACGACCAAGAAAAGCAAAGGAACGAACGAAACATATCTTAAGATACCTAATCATATTTTGAGCATTGAGGGACTTAATTATGGGCAGAAACAGTTGCTTGCTCATATTTACAGCTTTGGACGCAAAGGCTGCTGGAATAGTAATGAAACGCTGGGGAAAATGTTTCACCGCTCCAGCCGAACGATAACAGATTGGATTGTCCAACTGAAAAAAGGCCAACATATTTTGTGGGTGCATGGAAAAGGTTTTTACCGAACGCTCTATGCCAAGACGCATCCTGATGTGAAAGAAGCGATATCATTGGTTTACAGGGGCAAAGAAATACCAAAAGTAAAGGTGATTTCCGGACAAGCTGAGTCTGCTCTACTTAGCAGAAAACTTCCAGGTGAGTTAGCAGAAAACTGCGAGGTTACTTGGCAGAAATCTGTCATTCCACTTAGCAGAAAACTTCTACATACTAATAACACAACAAAGAAAGATACTAACAGAGATACTGCAACGCCTGCGCCTTTGCCTGCCGGGGGGCAGGCTCCGGCGTTGCTTGAGCACAGGAAGGAACAGGATAAATCCCGGGTGAAAGATTTTCTGCGACACTTTGGAAATGGGCCGCGGTCGAAACAGCGGCGGCAGCTTACACCCGAAGAGTGGCAGCGCAGTAAAGTAAGAAATCTTAGAGCCCTCTACGCCGGTACATCCAGCCAGGAATAACACCGATCGACAACCAAAGCCCTTTGACACGTGAATAGTGTTCGGGAGAAGAGGTGAACCGTTCTCGAAGCTGTATGGAAAGTTGTATGTTTAGAGGGTAAATAATTATTTTGTAGTAGCACGTTTGATTCTGATGCGGAGGAGGTACGAGCCAGGCGAGTCTCCTGAGGAAAGTGTTTGGAAATCAAAAAAAATAAGCGAAATCTGAATCCTAATCATCAAGACTGTAATTGGATAAAAAATCCCAAAGGATTTGATTTGGATTGGTTCCGCCGATGTCATCGCTGAACCAAACATGACCTCCGGGTTTATCATGTTCACGGTTTATATGATACAGAACGACGGATGTATTTTCGTTTCCACCCGTATACGCATCTCGTACCACATCACCACCGTTTAGTTCCGTTGTAACGAGACTGAAATTTGGAATGTTATTGTGATTCAACCAAAAATTTACTACATCGGAAACGGGCTGAAAATCCTGGTTGCCTTCGTATGGCAGCACATCATCTGCAATGCCGTGGAAATGTATGATTGAAGTATACTCGTTTACATCACATGTCCCTTGCAGCATGATGCCGGACATAATGCCGGCAGCAGCGATGAGGTCGCCTTTAGAACAGGCAAGCCCATAAGCCATCATACCACCATTGGAATATCCGGTAGCATATACTCGTGATAAATCAACATTGTATTCGTTACTGATATCAGCGATGAGTTGTTCTGCAAAATACACATCATTTTCATTGATGTTTTGACTTCCATCGTCTTCTGGATCCCAGTATGCAGCCTCTTTTTCACGTACAACTGCCTGTGGATATGCCACCATGAAGTTGCTGATGTCAGCCAACGAATCCAAATTGTAAAAATCCCCAATTACCTCTGAATAATCAGCAGCACACCCTCCGAAACCGTGAAAATTAATGACCAAAGGGGTCGGAGTATTGCTGTCATAGGACGCAGGGACATGTAAGATATATTCCCTTGTCACCGTATCTTGTACAATTGTTCGATACCCATCTTCGGCGGAGTTGTTGCACACGCCGTCGCCACCTTCACCTTTGTCCTTAATTGAGCAACCCATCGTTATTGTAAGTAGAACCAATAAACCAATTTTAAAAGAATTGTGCATTTATCATCTCCTTACATCGAGCACTGAACTTCGACATCAATTTTTCCTTAATAAACCTCACTTTCTGATGTCTTTTAATAATAATGATATGAACCTCGGGGCGGATTGCAAGAGTGATTTTTTTTGAAACAAGGCCTTGATTTCGCCGATACATATGTTAACTTAGTATTGGATAGTTAACATATGTTAACTAAAACAAATAAGGTTAACATTATAACTTATTGTGGTTACTATGGTTAAGGAAAAATACATTACCATACCGGAACTGGCAAAAATACTGGGTGTGAGCCGTATCGCCGTCTATAAGAAGGTCAAAAGTGGTCAGATTAAGGCTGCAAAGGCAGGTAACACGTACTTAATTGCTGAACCGGAAATTGCCCGTATCCTGGGTAAAGAGGTAAGCAAAAAAGGGAAAACAAGCATTGAGGCTGCCGTTAAAAAAGTTGTAAAGGACTACGGGGCGGTATTGAAAAAATTAGGCAGGGAATAATGAAGCAGTTGTCAGTTAAAGAAGTTGAGTATATTGCGTTTAGGTTGGCGAGGGAACATCTTAAATTTGATGAACCCATTCCCGATTTTTCCAAACGTTTTCCTCATTTACTTGAAAGCTGTCTGGTTATCCCCTTTCAGCGGTTTTACGGTAAAAGTTTATATCCGTCATTGATCGCGAAAGCCGGCATGCTTTTGTATCTGATGATTAAGAATCACCCCTTTCAAAACGGAAACAAGAGAATAGCCATTACTACGCTGCTTGTATTTCTATATCTGAACAAGAAATGGCTCAAGGTAGATTTACAGGAATTATATAACTTCACGGTATGGGTGGCGCAAAGTCCGGCTGAACTTAAAGATGAAGTTGTTTTAGGTATGAATAAATTTATTAAAAGTCATTTCGTTAACCTGGATGAAGAAGTCATTTAGAACATTAGTGCTTTACTTATATGCACTAATGGAAAGGAATAGATTCTCTGTCAGCGGATGACAAGGGGAAAAATCAGAATGGGCGTTGCAGGATTCGAACCTGCGACCGGCTGATTAAGAGTCAGCTGCTCTGCCAGCTGAGCTAAACGCCCTTATTGGTTTTTAGTTGTTCATTTATTCTTTGTATCAATATCATTGTCATCTTACTAATAAACCTGATTTCTTGCAAGAGTTCGTTGGATAAATTTTTCTATAACGAGACCCTTTTATTGATAAACCTTTAGCGCATTAAGTCTTTTTGATCAGCATTTTTTAGGTACATCTATGTGCAGCTTCATATTATCTATCTGCATCTGATATTTGAAATATTTCAATTCGCATTATAATCCATACGATTGGCTGGTGGGTATTCTTTTATCTCGTTCTCTGTGAAAAACAAGCCCGGGCGTTTTACACATTTTTAATATGCTTGTACCAGGCCGCCGTCAACTAATATATTTTGTCCGGTGATGTAAGTATTAGCTTCTGAACATAGAAAGACCGCTATCCTGGCGATGTCTTCTGTTGAGCCGTAACGCCCAAGCGGAATTGTCTTCGCATTTTTTTGCTGAAATTGCTTTAACGACATACCTTCTTTTTCTGCTTTTAGAGAATCCAGATGATTAACCCGTTCTGTTGCGATTTTCCCGGGTCCGACGATATTAATAAGAATATGTTCCGGGCCTAATTCCCTACTCAATGTTTTTGTCATACCCATGATTCCGGTGCGGAAAGCGTTTGATAATATTAAATTATCAATAACACGTTTTGTTGATGAGGACGTATTATTTAGAATGCGTCCTGCCCCGGCTTTACGCATAACCGGTAATACCGCCCGAATTGAACGAACGTAGCTTAGCAAGGTTAGTTCGAAGGCATCCTGCCATGCCTGATCATCAAATGTCCCGAAAGTTCCCGCCGGAGGACCGCCGGTATTGTTAAAAAGTGCATAAATCGAACCAAAAACTTCATTTGTTCTGGTAACAACGTTTTCAATATCCTGTTTTCGGGTCATATCGCCGACTGTATATTGAACCTGATTTTGCGTTAGAGCAAATATTTTACTGCTCGCTTCTTTTAAACTCTCTTCCGATTTATCAAATAACATGACCTTTGCTTTTTCTTTAGCGAATTCGAGGGCGACTCCCTGTCCAATTCCTGAGCCGGACGCCATTACCAATACGGGTTTATTTTCAAGTCCCAAATTCATCTTTTTTCTCCTTTTCTAATTTTAAATCAACAACACGATTCAACAGGGGCTGGAAATCACCCATACGGCATTTAATCATATCGCCATTCTTTATCGGTGTTGCTCCTGATGCTCCGTTGGAAATAATCTCATGAACATAATAGTGCTAATCAGGGTTAAGTTTTCAGTTCTTTGTATTTATTATATATGATCTGTTGGTCTCCTGGCGGAAGTTCGGTCAACAGGATGGGCTTGTCCTGCGGCCGGGTCTGTTTCTGGTTGATCTGTCCCATGAGTGACCAGTTGCGCTGCAGGTCCTGCGGTTTCTCGGCAGGAATATCATAGCGAGTAAAATCAATCACCTTCTCCGGCGTATTCTTTTGCCAGTCGTGTAGCAATGCCAGCCGGAACTGCTTATTCATAAACCAGCGTATCTCCAGATTCGCATGGCTGCCGCCAATTCCGGTTCCCCGCTCAACAAAGCGATAATTCATGCTGTCATTATTTTGATATTGTTTACGCCACATTTCGCCAAAATCACCCATTGTAGGACATTCAGCATTCGGCCATCGGGTGCGAATATTTTCTACCCACCGGGTCAACACATCAAGATGGGCAATATCCGGTACAAGTGCGACTTCCCACATGTTGGTTACCCAGGCCCAGTTATTCAACTCGAAGCCCTTGTCAAAATGAATCGCTGTACACTCGGTCATCTGCTCAAGCCCCTTTTCCGGACCATGCCACCCAATGGTCTCTATCGGCCCTACTCCCATACGACTGTTATAGGCATCTTTGCCTTTTCCATATTTTAGCCCTTCCCGCATTCCGCAAAGAAAATCAACTGTCCAGCCGTCAAGGTTTACACAATCAATAAAATCCGTCGCGTTCTGGGCCGGTTTGCAAAAATGTTCTTTTGATGGATAATAGGGATAGCAGATAGACCCGTCACCATCACCGTTATCAATAGCATACTGGCTCCAAATGGTTCCCTGAGCTACATGAATGTCTTCCTGCTCTGCCAGATAGTGCTGATTAGCTGAAGAGAGAAAACCTGCGATCAGGCATTTCGGGCGGAAATTTCCCCCCATCATCTCACTGACTCGTTCCAGAGCTTCGTGAATGTCCCGGTTGACCTGATCACGAGTGTTGTACATATTGGCAAAAAATCCTCCCGGGATAAATGTGACGTCATCGTTGTATGTGTCATGGAAGTGGCGTACCAGGCGACGTGCCTGTTTATAATTATCGCGCTGATCATAGAGGGCCTGCCAGCTCATGGCCCATGTCATGCGGGCTTCGGGCCAGCCGTCGGTCATCGCCTGACGCAGCGCTTTGATGTTTTCCGGTGTATGGCGATCATACTCATCAATGCCGAGGGTGCGCGTACGAGTCGCTTCAATCTGGTTAACGCGAATACAGGAATTGAATGTAAGGATCCGCTTGCCATCGAGCGGTCTGCGACGTGCAGACCTCATCTGATTTTTCAGGCAACCACTAGAGCCTGTCAATAGAGCGCCTGTTCCAACTGCAGCAAGCTTAAGGAAATCCCTTCTTTGAATTGTTTGTGATCTTCTATTCTTCATGTCAAATTATCTCCAATTTAATCTTTAAAACATCGGTAATTTTATTATCAATATTATCTTCTCAGTTTTCAAATGTTAAGAAGTATTAAAAATACATCCAAAGAACTTAGAGGCTCTTGATGATCCTTTAATTCTACGAGAAACTCATGCCTTCTACTTTTGCGCAATTTGAATTATCAGATTTTCAAGTTCCTCGGATATTCTTTTTCTCCTTTTCTAATTTCAAATCAACAATATGATTCAACAGGGGCTGGAAATCACCCATACGGCATTCAATCATATCGCCATCCTTTATCGGTGTTGCTCCCGGTGTTCCGGTGGAAATGATATCTCCCGGTAACATTGTCATGATTCTTGAATGATACGAAACTAAAAAGTCAAGAGGGAAGGTCATGTTAGCCACTACATTTTCTGCATGCACCTTTCCATTGATGACGGTTCGGACGGATAGTGTGAACAAATCTTCCGCCTCATCAAGCGTATAAAAAACAGGTCCGAAACTAAAAAATGTGTCAAAGCTTTTTGCCTGGGTTAAGTTTCTCGGATTTCTTTTTAAAATATCTTCTGCTGTCATATCGATAATACTTGTAAAGCCGGCAATAACTGAGCGCCAGTCTTTCCGGCTGACATTTTTACACTTTTTTCCAAAAATCAAAGCCAACTCGGCTTCACCAGTTGTTTTTTGCGATAGTTCCGGTATTTTTATTGTATCACCATATCCAATAATCGTCGTATCCGGCTTCATGAAACTCGCTGGTTCGGAGTCGGGCAGTCTTTCAGACAGGGTATCAGCATGAGCCTTGTAATTTAAGCCAATCCCCCATATTTTTCGCGGCCGACGATACAAAGGGGCAAACTTTACCGATTCTTGAGGCATACACAGCTCCAGCTTCTCATAAGATGATGAGTCGGTACTGTTATACCATTGCTTGATATCTTCTAACACATCCTCCGTAAGTAACGTAAATAAATCATATGGCCAATCTTTATTATATCGTTCATTAATGACAGATATTGGTAAGTAACCATAATCAGTAATGATACTGGCAACTTCTTGTTTATCCACTACAATAGTAGCAATTTTCATAATACACCCTTACATCAAATATCATCAATGCGAATCGTTGTCAGCCCCAAATTGAGCAAAATAATACGGAGCTCATTCTGCAATTTTTTTCAGATACGGCAACGACTTATTTTTAAATTCAGCGGCGAAAAACAGGCCTTAACGTTGTTAAAATGCTCGCAACAGAGAAAAATTGGCCGCTCAAACTCCCGATTTGCTAAACAAAACCTGCGAAAAAAATGAAAAGCTTCAAAGCCGCAAGACCGGCTTGAGAACGCTTCCATTTGTTCACGTGTCCACTCATTTGCGCACCCAAACGCCGATGTCATCCTTGAATTCGATCCTTGTGCCGAACGGCTCGGACAGCTCGGCCAATCGTTTGATAATCTTCTTGGCTTTCTCGCCGTAGGCCATTCTTGGTGTCCCGCGCTGAGAACGATGGGCTTTTTGGTTCAGCTCAATCGGATACAGCTTCAACTCTGCAAGTTTACCCATTGAAAAGGTAGGCACCGCAATAACGCTTTCATACCAGATGGCCTCCGATGGAAACCCCTTCATGCCTCCCTCGAATCGCTCTTCATACAATTCGCCGGCCAGCGTGTCGGGCGGTAAATCATATCGCTCATAATAATCCGTCGGCATCGGGTCGATGGTTTCGTTCTGAAAAATGAAATTGGCCAGACTGTAAAATATCGGTTTATCTTTATAAATCTCGATTCCACGAAGCTGATGAGGTCCGTGTGAAACGAAGGCGATGGCTCCGGCGTCAATGCATTCTTTCGCGAACCCAGGCTGCCAGGATGGTGGCTTCGTATTCCGATTGCCTCCGTGTGTGTGAGATGTTGCAATTATGAAATCTGCCAACATTGTTGCATTGCGAATTTCGTGAAGGATACGCTCTTTATCTTCTTTGAGTATCTCATCATCGTCAACGCTCAGAGGGTTTAGCCCGCCCCTGCCAACCATATCGTCTCGGCTGGTGCCTGCACGTGACATATCCGTAAATGAGCTCGCAAAGCTGATAAGCGCAACCCTTCCTTTGATGGTATCCAGATAGCCCGGCCTGCTGGCCAGTCCCAAATTCATTCCGGATCCGGCGTGAACGATGCCAAGCTCGTCAAGAAGGCTGTTGGTCATACGCATCCCCTCAACTCCAAAGTCGGTTGTGTGGTTATTGGCCCTGGCCATCAGGTCAAAACCTATATATTTCAGGTCGTCTGCCGCCTCAGGAGGCCCAAGTTCCCAGTTGCCGCCAGTCTCTGCCTGTGGCTGCCCTTCGAATTCCGACAGCTTGAGAAACGAAAGCTCTAAATTCAAAAATGCAGCGTCAGCTTCTCTAATAATCGAAACCATCTTTTGGAAGCGAGGATCCCGCGGATCGTCAAACTGTTCAACTTGACGGGTAATAATAGTATCGCCAACCAAAGCCATTGTTATTGTCTCATTCGGGCCGGGATTGACCGTCTCCACCGCAAGGGTCAGACCGCTCGATAGCACCACCAGCACTGACGTCAATGCTAAAAAAACACCTGCTCGTTTAAGTTCCATTGTTACCTCCTGTATTAATTTACACCCCGTCTTTTTTTGTAAGCAGTTACTATTATATCTGTTTTCAGAAAAACTTAGTTTTCCAAAAGAACAATGGGCAAAGCTGCGGGTTCAGGGAGTTTGTAAATTGGAAGCAAGGAGTTGGGGCCGGGCTGAGGCAGCAAATCATCCATCGTGTTCCAAATTATTATGTTCTCAGGGGTTTCCGGTTCGAGCATGTGGCTGATCATTCGGCCCATCACCTGGCCGGTCCTGACAACGTAAGTTCCTTTCGGGAAGTTCATAACTTTTTTAGCAGTATCATCCGCAACAGTTACAAATGTAGCTTGAGGATGATTATGCTCTCGTTCATGCCGGATATCTTTGAGAACGTAAGCTTCTATGGCAATGGGAGTATCTTGTTGAAGAACTTCCACGGTAATGTTGTGCATCTGTAACAGGTCGATAGCTTTTGTGGCACCGGAAGGTAAAATGTAGGCATAGGGTCTTGGTCTGGTCTTGGTGGCAACCGGTTTTTTGAGCAGGTCTGCATCGGTTATTTTAGTTATTGTCCTGCCGGTACTTGGCTTTTGGTCGGCATCGAGATCAGGACGGCCCATTCCGAAGGGAGCAGCGCTGCGGTAGTCCTGCTCTACGTCGGTGGCGATAGAGAGGACAATGGTCATCTCCTGTCCAATGCCAATCGTTTCGCCGAAGTTGCCGGTAATTTCACCGTAATCGCCGTCGCCGTCCAGTATCAGATTACCGTTCGATATCTCAGCGTCTCCAAAGAGCTCCAATTCATTGCCCAGGGGGTCGGTCAGCTCATCGAATGTCATTTGCACCAGCATGTCGCCGCTTCCCGGATTCATATTGGCCGACTGCTTTTTCGCGGATGCATCCAGAGACGGCGCCTCACCGAGTTCCGACGGTGAAAGCACACGGTTCCAGACGCCGACAAAACCGATTTTGCCTTCCCAGAAGCCGTTCTCCCAGTCGCTAAGCGCGCCGCCGTTACCGACGTTTATCACAGAGTCAGTCCAGTCGCCGCCGGGGACCATATCGCTGTCGTTCCCTAAAGAGCTAACGGTTCCATTTTCAATCAACCATAGTTCTGAGCCGCCGGCAGTCGTTGTAAGAGAAACGAAATGCATCTCGCCGTTACTAAGCTCAGGATCCGAGCTATCGTTGTCAAAACGCTCGACACCCCAATAATCCACGAGAATTTCTTCATCATCATCCGACAGGGGTGTCCAGATGGTAATGGCGGTCGGAACGCCTTTCTTGACGGGAATTCCCGCTTCTTCCCTGCCGAGCAGATATGAGACCTTGTAATCTTCCGGGACATATTTCATTTGAACGGGAATCTGCCCCAGAGCTTTTTGTCCCAGCTCGACGGTTCTTTTGCGGGTCTTTTCGACGACTCCTATAACCTTTTCGGGATTTTTTGCGCAATATTCGAGAATGGATTTATAACATATGATCCCGCTTTTGATACCGTCTTCCAAGCTTTGTCCTCTCGGTGATTCAAAGACGATGGAGATGTAGTTGCTGATTCCGCCGTAATTTCGGAATATCTTGGGAGAGGGGCTTCCGGCTTCCCATCTTTCTTCATCTCCACTACTGTAATAGAAGGAATTGTAGCCGACCGCTTCCAGATTTTTATCTATTAATGGAAATATTTCCTCATCACAAATTTTTGATAAAGCCGGATCGGCTGCGGCGTTGGTAGGAGCCAGATAAAGCATGTTGTAAGGACGATACGAGCTGTTGTGGCCGCCGATCTGGATATGCGGGTGCCACTTTTGGAGCATATTGCTGACATAACTTTGGGTTTCGGGTTCATCGAGCTTGATGTAATCTCGGTTGATATCGTTATTGTTAGCGTTTCTGCGTCTGTCCCGTTCGGTACCGTCGGGATTTAAACAAGGTATCATAATCACCACCAGGTCATCGAGCAAGGCGTTCATTTCGGTGCCTTTTTCTGCCAGCTCGCGGATCAGGATCAAATTCGATTCTCTGAGGACTCGCTCATCGCCATGGACGCCGGCATCTAAAATGACGATCGGTTTGCCGCTGGTCATTGCCTCGAAGGGGTTGGTTACCATAGGTCTGCTGAAGACGGCGTAAACCAACTCACGTCCTTGAACAGATTTACCAAAGGTAGAAAACAGCATTTCCTCTGAATCAGCATTGATTTCTCCAAGAAATTCCATCATCTCCTGATGGGTGCAATAGCTTTCGAAATCACTTTTTTCGCAAGCAGTGAGGATTTCGGGGGCTGTGCGTATATGAGTCACTGTGCTTGTGCAACCACATATAACAAGCCCTATCAACGACAAGATTATTCTGGCTTTCATCTTGTTCTCCCATAAATAAATAGTGCAATATATTTTTTCAGAGCATTTTTGTTTCCGAAGGTCCCTTCATAAAAAACAGAGGAACTGAGGAAGCAAAAATGCTTCCACGCTCTATAAATGTATTCGATCATTCTCTGATTCGGCTAAGCTTAAACTCGTCACTATAGGATCGATCGTCAGCAGTCCACTCTCCTTAAAGAGCTCGAACCTTTGTCAGGAACAGCTAACGAAAGATTAGGCCTGCCAAAATCGGATCCAAATTGTTCAGCTGCATATCTATACCTGCGATTCTCCTTTAAAATCCTGTAAACAATTGTCAATAACCTTCTGGCTGTGTCGGTTCTTTTGCATCGAATTTTGCAATCACCCTTTCCTTAGAACTTTGCGCGTATGTCGTCTCGGGACTAACAGGCCGCCCCAGCGCATTTGGACTGGAATGTAGTTTCGTACTGAGAATTGATACGAGAAGTACAAATAGTGTAATTTTTTTTATCATCTTATTTTCCTCTCATATTATATTAAAAGGCAATTAGTCATAAGGCATGATTGATAACTGTACCGGTCTGGTCGATTCCAGTTTAAGCCATATAACCAGATTCACACCTTCCAATGTAGAGGTATGTCCGATTCTACACAGTTGTCCTGTCGGTACCGGTTTATCATTAATGTAAACTATTGCCGGGCTTCTACCCCATTGTTTTATAATCAGAGCAGGATTAATAAGGGGATTCTCCTCGCCGGCATCCAGTTCCAGATGCAAGAGGGTTGGCCGTCCGTTATTTTCTGTCTGTAGGACATATGCTTTCTCGGCCTGGTCGTAGCTGATATTTTTAAATTCACCTTTCAGAATACTTGCCTTTGGTGCCTGAAGCCAGGACTTGGCAAGGTCAACGAGTTCTTCCGGTTTTTTTTCAGTCAGACCCTGTAACATGATTCTGGTTTTTGTGCGGTCGGTCAGCTTGTGGTCCTTCCATTGCACAAAGGTCGTCAGGTTGAAATGACTGGCGCGGTCAGGATTGAGAACCCATCGACCGTCCCCGGGAACCTGGGCAATCGGCCAATGATTCCACCATCCGTAAATTGAAGGAACAGGATCAGGGCGATAGCCTTTTCCCTGTTCGGCACTATAGGTACGGAAGAATGGAGATTCATTTTTTATTTCTCTTGTTTCAAAGGGATCGGGAGGTAAGATCAGGAACGGACGATATTTTGACTTTAAATTAATGACTTGAATATTCGCCCCTTCAGGTTCTTCTAGAACTATGGGAAGCTCATCATTCCAGGCATAACTGTGTTTCTGCCGTTGCATATTGACCAGGGTAATTTCCGGCGAGTTGATGACCTCTTTCGGGTGTGTGCCGGGAGGAAGTACCACAATCTGCTCCGCCCAGTCATGCGGACGAATTGGCTTCGAATAATGCAGAATCATCTTACGGACACCTGAATGATCAGGATATGTAATATAGAACTCGTCACACCATTCTCCCCGCATATCATCACCAACAGCGACAAACTTGTAATAGGCATCAACGAGAGCATATCTCCAGTGAACCACCGTGCGTGCGTCATGATTTTCTATGATGCGGACATGTGAAAAACGGCAGGCTCTATCCATAAGCGGTTCGGCGCAACTACAGACATCCGATCCCCATGTTTCCAGCCATTCGTTCGTATACCAAATTCCATTTTCCGTTACCCAGCAGGGAACAAAACTTGTGCCGCGCCAGAAAACCAGCTTGCCCGACATATTGTCAAAACGTACGAGGACATCTGACAAATCGCTGACCCGCCAGAGAGCGTCCCATTCATCATAATAATTGAGTTTGGTGTAATATGCTCCAAAGTCCCCTGTTTCGAGATGAACTCCAGGAAACTTCCGTTCAGGCAAATCAGGTTTGTGCTCTGGACGAGAAAGGTTATATGCGTTTTTGACTTCACTGGAACTCAGGGCTTTGGAGTGGATTTTGAGCCCATCGATTATTCCATCCAAAAAAGAATAAAAGCCAGTGGTAATCAGTTGGTAATCTTCCCAGGGTTCCTGAGTGTAATTGCGGCCAATAAGAAGCGGAGTTCCCTTTGGAATGATGAGATTCGATTTTATTACGGAAGAGCTTTCAGGTTGACCATTTACAAAGAAGGATAGTCGTTTTTCTTCATTATATACAAGTGCAATATGAATCCAGGTTCTCAGTGGCAATTGCTCGTCGGATAAATAGCTTTGCCATTTATCTGCCGCCGGCACTCGCATCCCGAGGTAGCCCTTGTTGTTAATACCAAACATAAAACCTTCAAATTCGGCATTGCGGAGTTCGATAACCGGCGCCCAAAACCACGGATAGGCTCCTAATGCTATCCATCCTTCAATAGTAAAGTTGCCGGTTATTTGGGGGACATTCTCAACCTTGCGTTGAATATATGTGCGAAAGCCATCGAATCTCAATGCATTTCCTTCAACACCCTTGACCAGTGAATATTTTCCATAAATCCGGTCATGGATATTACCTGTATCATCTTCGATTCTATCGTCAACGACACTATCAAAGGTCCAGCGGGCAATAATGTTTTCTTCATCAGCCTTGACTGTCCGGCAGCAAAAAACGATAAGCAAAAAAGTGGACAAGGCAATCAAGAGCAAAATTGATTGCGTGACTTTCAAACATTTTCTGTGCATTGTAAAGCTCCTTATTATAAATGTGATTTTGTTCGATAAATATATCAAAAAACAGATTCAGTTCGTGCCTGCCGGAGGAGTCACAAGAGACGGTCAAGGCGGCGAAATAGAAGGAGGGCAATTATCAACCACAAAATGATAGCTGCCTGAACCAATCTCATAAATCGCCGCATCTTCTTCTCTTTTGATGAAGTGAACTCCTTCAGCTTTTTCGGCTGGCGCTGTTCCCTCTGTTATTACCTGTCCCTGGACAGCGGGTACATAGAAAAGGGCTTCGGTATTTACTGGTATCTCTATATCAAATATAAGTTTGTCTTTTTCTTTTTGCCAGTTGCTAACGATAGTGCCTCTTATAGAATCATAGCTGCACTTAACCCAGTGTAAATCGTCCACTATTGTTGGCCTAATAATAATTTTGTCAAACCCCTCGGCATCCGGGGCGGGCTGTATGCCGGCAAGCCATTTAAAGAACCAGCCGCTCACCGAGCCGAACATCGGATGATTATGCGAAAAGGTATTATCACTAAATGCCCAGTGCTCCCAGAGTGTGGTAGCGCCGTTTTCCAGCATATAGACCCAGCCGGGATATGTCCTTTGATTCACAATATTGTAGGCTGTCTGACCGTAGCCTTCCCTGCAAAGCTCATCGAGCAGAAACTTTGTTCCGAGTATCCCGGTAGAGAGGTGGGATTTGTGTTTTTCAATTATATGATGCAATAGATATTCTGTGGCCTTTTTTTCCTGGTCGGGACTGAGCAGGTCCAGATGGAGGGCAAAGGCCTGGCTTGCCTGTGTCCCAGGCTCATATATGCCAGTGTCAGTCTGAAAAAAATTCTTTACACAAGCTTTTTTGACCTGATCGCTCAGATTTCTGTAGTGCTTTGCCTGCTCCGGTTTATCAATAACCGCTGCAATTTGAGCCATAATCTCTGCGCTGCGATGGTACAAAGCGCTCACCATCGGTCCAGAAGGGCTTGTCTCAAGCCCTTCATGGTCGCTCAATCCGCTAGTTATAATGTGGTCATTTTGACTGCGGACAAGTTCGAGCCAGCGACGGGACGTCTCAAACTGCTGCTCCATAATGCGTCTGTCGCCGTAAAATTTGTACAGGTCATGCTGAAGGTGCGGATGAACCATCGCCCAGGCCAGGCCGCAGTAGTGTATACCCACAAATGGAGCCGTATCTGTCAGCATACCGTTCTCAAAAGCGCTGTCCTGCCAGTCCCGCACCGTCTTGGCGTAGAAATTAGCCATGTCGAAATTCATTATGAATGAATGGCTTGTTGCTACAATATCACCACCGTAAGCAAACCTTTCGCGGTGGGGGCAATCTGACTGAACGCTGAAGATATTACTAAGAAAGGTCCAATCGCACATTTGCTGAATTCGGTTGAGCATCTGGTTTGAGCATGAAAAGTACCCTGTTTTCTGCACCGCAGTGTTCAGCCTTAATCCCTCGACCATATCAAGGGTTGGCCGGGCCGGATAACCGGTAAGCTCTACATATCTAAAGCCGTGAAAAGTGAAGATAGGGACATATTCTTCCAGGCCATCACCTTTGCATATATAGACATCCTGCTGGTATGCAATTTCCGGACAGCCGGGCCCGCCGATGCTTACTTTGCCTCCGTTCGGGTCATCTCGAGTTCCCTTAATCTGGCCGCAGACACTGGTCATGGGATTAAGCGTTCGGTCTTCATTTAAAAGCTCGCCGTAGCGGAAATTGATTGTAGTTCCTTTGGGAGCATTCAATTTTATTTTTATCCATCCTGCGAGATTCTGCCCCATATCAAAGATGAAAGTTTCATCATCAGGTTGAATTATCTTTACCGGCTTGATAATGGTTGTTATCTTTATCGGCGGCATGGGCTGTGCCTGAAGTTCTCCGACAGGTTCTGTGGCAAGTTTTGCATTATGCCAGTCTGAATCGTCAAAACCTCCCCTTTTCCAGCCTGGCTTTTCTTTTCGTGCATCGTAAACCTGGCCGAGGTAGATGTTGTTTTTGAGTATTGGTCCCTCGGTGCATTTCCAGGTGGTGTCACTGACGATAGACTTTTTTTTGCCGTCTTCAAAGACAATATGCAATTGTGAAATCAGCCTGGGTCTGCCGATGGTAAGGTGCTCGCGAAGATTCAGGTGTCCCCACATTCGCATCGGCAGTGGATTATACCATCCGTTTCCAAGCATTACGCCGATACAGTTTCGGCCGGTCTTAATCTGAGCGGTTACATCATAAGTACTGTAGAAAACTCTCTTGGAATATACACTCCAGGCCGGGTCGAGTTGAGAATCTCCGACTCTGCGGCCGTTTAGATATGCCTGGTAATACCCCAGGCCGCTTATGTAGAGCCTGGCCTGTTTAACGGATTTGCTCAGTTCAAACTCTTTTCTAAAGATAGGGGCAGGGTCATCTTTGTAAAAGTCAGCATCTTCAGCGGGATTTTTTTTGCCGTCATTAATCCATCGGCCGTTCCAGTCATTGCTATTTAGTAAAGCCATCTCCCACCAAGCGGGCTTGCTCCATTTACTGACCTTACCATCTTTGTCCCAGACCCGCACTTTCCAGTAACACCTCACTTCCGATTTTAGAGCTTTTCCCTGATACACCACATGCAGTGATTCATTTGAATTTACTTTACCGCTATCCCAAAGGTCACCGTAGCCTTTATCGAGATTTTGTTGGTTACTGGCAACGATTACCTGATAGGCAGTCTGTCGCTGGCTTCTCACATTTGATTCCGGAATCCAACTTAGCCGTGGGTTTTGTATGTCAATCCCTAAAGGGTTTGCTCTGTACTCGCACCTCAGTGTTGTTACTTTTATCCTGGGATTTTCAGCCTTTGAAATAGAGCAGATTGTCAGTAATGCGGCAAGTATTAGCACAAAGCATCTTTTCATTCTCAACTCCCGAAAGACCCCGCGGACATTCCTCAGGCTGTGTTTGCTGGTGTGCTCTGCCCCGTTTTACGGGTCCACCTCTTATGAGAGTACATCACACTTCTTCTCCTTGCCTTAAGGAAGGCTGAGCGTAGCGAAGCCTTCCTTAAAAACTTCGTTGCAAATGCCCGCCGTGGACATATCATTCAGGCTGTTGTGCGGCCGATAGCGATTATAATCCATCCGCCGGCGATTTGCAACAGTTCTTAATTCATCGAACCTCAAAAACAGTTCCCTGTTCAATAGTTCATCTCTGAGCCGGCTGTTAAATGCTTCTATATAACCATTCTCCCAGGGATTGATTGGAGCAAAATATATCGGACCCGCGTCAGTGGTCGTTAAAAAAATTCCGTCCTGCTCGGTAGCTGTCAGAGTCCCGCCCATGGTAGTAAAGGAACGTGCAAATAAAGCAAATTGCAAATCACGGTTAAGTATATCTTGCGGGAAGATTAAAGCAAATTATTTTTGTTTCGGTCATTTCCTGCATGGCAAATTTAATTCCTTCTCTGCCCAATCCTGAATATTTTACCCCTCCGAACGGCATACTATCAAGACGGTAATCCGTCGAATCATTAATAAGAACACCGCCGCATTCCAGCTCATAAGCTGCCTTAAAAGCAATGTCCATATCTTGAGTAAAAATAGCGGCATGAAGACCGTATTTTAGCTCGTTATTTTCCTTGATTGTATCCTCAAGCGATTCTGTGGGATATAAATTAACGGTCGGACCAAATGATTCATCCCAATGTATTTTAGCAGTTTTGTCAACATTTTCCAAAACCGTTGGTTCAAGCAAGGCCTTCTTCCGCTTGCCGCCAATCAAAATCGTAGCGCCTTTTTCAACTGCCTCATTTATCCATAACTCTACTCTTTTAGCTTCCTTCTCGGATATCATCGGCCCCATATCCGTTTGCTCATCAAGTTTATGTCCTGTTTGGTATTGGGAAACTTTTTTGACAAATTCACGTTTAAACTCATTATACAGATTCTTGTGTATATATATTCTCTGAACGCCGATACAGTTTTGTCCCGCTGCCCAAAAGGCACCTGAAACACAGGATTCAACGGAATGAGCAATATCTGCATCCTTCCAGACAATAACAGCAGAGTTCGATCCAAGCTCCATCGCTTTTTTCTTTAAACCCCCCAGTTCAGCGATTCGCCTGCCGGCCTCAACACTGCCGGTAAAAGAGACCATCCTGATTCTTTCATCCTTTACCATAGTATCTCCGATTTCCGAACCGTAGCCTGTAATAACCTGCAACGCCCGTGGAGGAAGACCTGCCTCTAAGAGGGCCTTGGCAAGTTTTAAGGCAGAAAGAGGCGTAAGTGTTGCCGGCTTTAGAATGACCGAATTGCCTGCAGCAATTGCAGGACCGAGCTTATGTGCCACCAGATTTAACGGGTCATTATAGGGTGTTATGGCCAGAAAAACACCTATCGGAAACCTATAATAAAAACCCTTCCGAGTTTCTCCGCCTAAAAATGAATCAAACGGTATGGTCTCACCCATAATACGCTTGGCTTCTTCAGCCGATACTGTTAAAATATTTATACACCTCGATACCTCTCTTCTGGCTTCACGTATAGTTTTAGATCCTTCTCTTGCAATCATTTCTGCAAAAGCTTTGGAATTTTCTGAAACAATATCCGCTGTCTTGAAAAGAATCTGCGACCTTTCGTAAGCAGTCAATTTTTTTATATTCTCGAAACCTTCTACCGCCGCCTCAATAGCTTTTTGGGCATCTTCCGGTTGTGACTTTGGAACTGTATCTATTAAAGAGTCATCATAAGGGTCAGTCACTTCTATTTTTTTGGGCCTGTCAACCCACTGGCCGTCTAATAACATCTTCATTCTAAGCCTCCATTCACCAAAAATTTATTTCAATCTGTAAATGATTTGCCACAACCTCAATAATAAGGCCTTGGATGTGTTGTTCCTGCGTCCACGGCTGTTAGATGAGGATTTTCTTCAATACCGGTCTTAAAAGACGGTTCGGGGAAACCGTATTCCAGGATTGAGGTTAAAGATAATGTTTTAAATTGCTTCTTTGCCATTTTTCAGGCTTTTCTTGTATTTCAAGATTTCCAAAGTACGTTCCATTTCGTTTTTTACAATACAGTAACCTTCATCAAATCCCAGTCCAGGTTTCGCCAGGATTCTATCGGCTCTCGCTGCAACAGCTATTTGTGTACAGATACGGCTGGATATATCTGTTTCATTGCATGTACCGCCTTGGTAAGCTTCTACTCCGTTTTCTTTACAATAAAGTATACTTTCCACAACATTATGAACACAACCCAGGTCGGGAGTTTTTATTTGTATCATGTGGCAACATTTACTATTAACGAAACTTTTTACGTCTGCAAGGGTATTGCACCATTCATCTGCCACAATTTTTATTTTACAGCCAATCCGTTTCATTTCTGAACGAATAGCTGATAAAGCCTCTATTTGTTGAGGCTTTCCACCAACATCAACCGGAGCCTCTATATAAAGAGGAAATTCTGAACAAATATTTTCTAACTGTGCTAAATATGAAGCAACTTTTACCGGGTCATTGTTAAAAATTATTCCCACCGTTCCATATACATCAATATGCAAAATGGGTTTATATGAAGGATGAGTACGAAAATCCTTTATTCTTTGAACAAGCCATTTGATATATGCTTTTAGCTTTTGCCCTTTACTGCCTAACTTATCAGCAACGTTATTAATCAGGGCATGAGGTAGTACATCAACCTCTTTAAGAATCATTTTATCAACATTACTATATCGGTCATCCCCCGTTTGTCCGAAGATAGGTATACGTTCAGGAATTAATGGCAAATGATATTCATCCAAAATAATCTCTGCCATCGTTTTTCGTTTTATTTTTGCTGATGCATCCAGAATAGCCTGAGACAATCCATAACGCAGCGCATTAGGAATTTTTTTGCCCTTGGGCTCAATTTGTTCTATTGCCCGGCAAGTGTCTTTAAACCGAATAATATCTAATTTTTGTAAAATTGGTTCGATATGATTTTTTAGATACGGAACATAGATACTTGACAGAAATATCGGGTCGCGTCCCCCGATTCCTGAATATTGTACTGCTGAACAATCTCCAATAGCAATTTGATCGTCTTCCAAAATAAGTATAACTGAGATTGATTCGCCCGGTTGACGGATGCGTTTAAAACCACGAATAGCTGGATTGCCTTTGTAAAAAAGCCCGTCTGGCTTTAAGCCGGATTTAACGGCCACTTGATCATCGTAATAAGCACCTGAAACGCCTGGTGCAAACAAAACTTTTTTTATTTTCATTTTGACCTTTCTAACCTCTGCCCATAGAAAGAAGGGTTCCACGACAACTTTTTTTATTTTAATGTGTATACTGTATTTTAGAAATGTGTTACGCCAATATTAATCATATAAGCGTTAAGCAGGTTAATTTGCTGTATTTGCCCGATGTTGATACCGGCCGGGCCGATGCAGTCGTATAATTTCGCCACCATACCGGATTTATCAAGAATTTTACAGCGGATCATAAAAAAATCCTTTAGCTGAATGCGGCGGCTGCCAGAATGTTTTTTACAGATCCATTCGTCTATTTTTCGACTCGTCGACCTTTTGCTTTTTTTAATCCCAATTGCGCATTATACAAAACATTAGATTGCAAGGTAAAGAAAAATTACAACCAATACCCTGTTTTCATCAAAATTTTGTAAAAATACTTAAACTTCATCATCTACAATCTATCAGAAACCATCACTGTCCAGATTTTTGCCACTCTGCTGTGCGTAAATTCAGGCTTTATAGTAGTTTTTCGCATTACTGGGAGTAATTGCCGGGTATAAAGTGGCCTAAGGCAAACACTCAAAGCGGCTGGTTTTGAACGCGCCCATAGCATCTATTCTTAATCCCCACTTGAAACGATTGACTGACTTAAATCTAAAGCATTCACGGAGTGAGTAATCGATCCGAACGAGAGTATATCAACCGGAGTTCTGGCATAATCCTCGAAATTATCTGCCGTGATTCCCCCAGACACTTCAAATATTATGTTCTCGTAAAGGTTATCTTGGATCATTTGCCTTATAATGACATCGATTTGTGATGGCTCCATATTATCCAGCATTATCACGTTGGAAGTGTTGATGTCTTGGGTAGCTTTCATTTCTGCAAAACATCTTGCTGCAGCAAGCGCCTCTTTTTCCGAAGTCACTTCTATTTCAATGAACTTTGCGTCTTTGTAAGGCGAAGCCACAGCCCTATGTATTGCTTCCTGAATGTAGTTTTTGATCCCCTCTTTTTTTAAAATCGCTAAGTGGTTTTCTTTTATTAGCATAGATTCCCATAAACCTAACCTGTGAGTTAGCCCGCCTCCGACGTGCACAGCCTTATTATCTAAGTTACCCCAGGGGTTTTTCCGTGTGGCTGCGATTAGAGCCTTGCTCGAGATTTTCTCCAGTTTTGCCGCCAGACTGCACACGGTGGTGGCAATGCCACTCATTCGCCGCAATAGATTAAGACCGGTTCTTTCCGTTTCCAGTATATCAATGCATGATCCGCATAATTCCAGAATTTTAGCCCCTCTCTGAACACGGGTACCATCTTGTTCGGAAGTTACTATCTTTATATGTCTATTATCATAGAGTAAAGACGCTTCTTCAATTCCTGCAATGATTCCATCCTCCTTCGCTTCAATTATAGCGTGTACCTCCATGTCTCTGTTTACGCATATCGCTCTGCTTGTTATATCACCTCTTGGCCCTAAATCTTTCCTTAGTAAATAACTGACCAGATCATGCACCTGTTCTCTATACCATTCGTTGTTAAGCGTTAACAGGTGGCCTCTGTTATATGCTGTTTGTATTTCGTGTTTACGTGACATTTTCATCTTCTCCTGGTACTCTGCCCCGTTTTACTGGTACACCTCTTGTAAGAGTATATCACGTTTCTTCTCTCTGTCTTAAGAAAGGCGGAACGTAACGAATGCTCAAAACACACCTTCGCAGAAGCCGCCGTGGATATTTAATTCAGGCTGCTGTGAGGCCGATAGCGATTATAATCCATTCGCCGGCGATCAGCAACAGTTTTTAATTCATCATACCTCAAAAACAGTTCTCTGTTCTATGAAGTTCTTGCGAAGATTCCCTACCTCAAGCCGGTGATGATTCGGATGTGGTTAATGCGAAATTTTAAGGAAAGTCGGGCATAACATGGATTGTTCTTGACTATGAAGTACCAAATTTTGTAAAACCATCGATATTTAAAGAAGTTAATTGTATTTTAGAACTGTTTAAATGGGGAATGTCAGATGAGAACTGTTGCCAAAAAGTTTGCAGAAACACTTCAAGAACTCGGTATCCGGTATGTGTTTGGGGTGCCCAGCGGGAGTTGGACGGATTATATGGAGGCTTTGAGGGCCACTGATGGCATTGAATTCGTGCTCGTAAGTAATGAAGCCAGCGGTGGTTTCATGGCCGACGTATGTTGGCGGCTCACCGGGAAACCAGCGGCCTGTTTTGGAACGTTTGGCCCGGGGGCTTGCAATTTGACCACAGGTGTGGGCTGCGGTTTTCTCGACCGGTCACCGATCCTGGCAGTTACAGATGAAATGTCCGATGCCATGCTGAACCGAGTGACACAGATGAATATTGACCACCAGACTCTTTTTCGTCCAATAACAAAATGGACAACTCGGCTGAAACAGGACAGTGTGAAGAAAATCCTGTATCAAGCTATGCAGATAGCTACCTCTGAAGTACCCGGACCGGTTCATATCGGTCTTCCATCTGATATGAGTGCGTTTGAAGCGTCAGATGAAGAAGTGAAACGACAGCCTGCAAAAGAACCTCCACCGCCGGATTCGGCTTCTCTGGACAAAATGGAAAAGCTCTTCACTGAAGCTCGCAAGCCGGTTCTGGCATTAGGAATCACATCTATGCGTGCCGGCATTCGACCTCTGGTACTGAAGGTGGCGGAGAAATATCAGGTACCGGTTGTCCTGACGCCTATGGCCAAAGGTATGGTGCCCGAGGATCATCCCTCATATGCCGGGGTGTTGGCTCATGCCTTAGCGAATCAGGTGGGCCAAACCCACCAGCAGGCTGACTTGGTCGTGGGGATCGGGTACGACCCGATAGAAATCAACTATGAAGACTGGATACCTGACGTTCCACTGCTGAATATCAATACGGTGCCGGCAGATTTGGACAAAGAAAAATATACTCTCGCTTGTGATGTTGTGGGTGACTTGAAATATGCTTTGGAGCGGCTTGTAAACTTGGGAGAGGGTATGAAAAAGGACTGGGATATGGAAAGGCTGTCCCAACGCCGGAAGAAGATGTTTGAGGAGCTTCGTCCTGGTCCCGGAAGCTTCGGGCCGCGTACAGTGCTATCCTCTCTACGTCAGATACTTCCGGAAGATGGTATCATGACCTGCGATGTAGGATCACATTTACATCTCATAGGTCAGGCTTGGCGCACACCTGCTCCGGAGCTGCAGTTGATGACTAATGGCTGGTCGTCAATGGGATTCGGCATTCCTTCAGCGATTGCGGCCAAACTTTGCTTGCCTGACCGTTCCGTAGCCTGTGTCGTTGGAGACGGTGGCTTTTTAATGATGGTCGGTGAGATGGCTACGGCTATGCGGCTCGGGACCAAAGTCGTGTTTGTGGTTGTGACAGACAGAAATCTCTCGCTGATTCGTTTCAAGCAGCAGCGCAAGGGCTATCAGCGCTATGGAACACTGCTGCATGGTGATGGCTATGTTTCAGCCAACAGTTTCTTTGGTGTGCCCGTGTTAGAAGCGAAAACGGCAGATGAGTATAGGACGGCCCTTGAAGATGCCTTTGCGGCCAACAGCCCGGTCATTGTGGAGGCTTTTGTTGATACCAATGATTATGATGAACTAATTCTGAAAGGCAATAGATGATGGAGAGCACCAAAATTGTTTTGTGTGGACTTGGTGGTGTCGGCAAAGAGCTTGTGCAACTGCTGGCTGACCGCGGTGCTGAAATTGAGAAGAAATACGGACTTCATTTCGTCCTTACCGCAGTTGTGGATATAGGCGGTGCTGCTACAACAACTGACGAGAATGGCCTTCCGGCGGCAGAACTCCTTGACCACCTTCGTGGGGGAGGAGCCGTTGAAAACTTCGGTGAGTTTGGCCAGCCGGGCCTTACGGGCGCAGAGGCAATCCGGCAGGTATCTGCTGACGTACTGGTCGAGGCTACGCCTACGAATCTCATCGATGGTGAACCGGGCAAAACACACATCTTTACCGCTGTGGAAAAAGGTATGGATGTAGTCAGCGCCAACAAAGGACCTATCGTGCTGTTCTATAAGGAGCTTCATGAATTGACCCGAAAGAACAACTGCCGTTTGCATATAAGCGCGGCTACAGCAGCCGCACTTCCTACACTTGATGTAGCCAGGGTTTGTCTGGCTGGTACCCGTGTGCTTTCCGTGGAGGGCATCCTGAACGGGACGACAAATTATATTCTCTCGCAAATGAAAGAGCAGGGCTGTACCTATGATATGGCTTTGAAGTCGGCCCAGGAACTGGGAATTGCTGAAACTGATCCGAGCCATGACGTGGAGGGAAAGGACACAGCGATCAAAATGGTCTTGATTTCAAATCACGTCTTTGGCACATCTTTTGAGATCGGTGATGTGAAGGTCAGGGGGATTACTCAGATAACACCCCAGGATATTTCGAGGGCCGCAAGGGATGGCAAAGTAATCAAGCTGATCGGCTCTGCCGAGTTGGTCGATGGGGAAGTGCAACTCAGCGTGTCGCCGAAGTTGCTGGACAAAAACCATCCCCTCGCATCTGTAAATGGGTCTGAAAAGGCGATAAGTTATATGACCGACACGATGGACAGGATTACGGTGATGGGCGGAAAAAGTTCTCCAGTCGGTGCTGCCGCTGCGCTCCTGAAAGACCTGATTAATGCACACAGATATACGGAAAGCTCCTGACCGCTCATATTACACATTCGGTTGGCACAGATACGTCTGGCCTCTCCAAGCCAGAGTAAAACCGGATACAATGTTAACAAGAATATATACCCCCTATGGCATCCAAAGCCAATATTATTAGCCCGGCGCGTATTTCGGAATACTTCTTTATACTCAAATCTTGACAATGTGTTTTCGTTTAAATGCCGCTTTATCTTACTGATTACTTCCAAAGTGAGCACTGTTGTTATTAAACGTCTTTTCATCAATCATGCCGAAGCGGGAAGCAATGATAGTTGTGCCAACCAGGTCACCAGTAACATTACAGCATGTATTTCCGATATCAAGAACAGGCCATATAGATGCCAAAATCGGTATTATGATCTCGGTAGGCACGCCGATCGTTTGGAGAAGTATCGTTGAAATAATAATCCCTCCGCCTTTGACACCGGCCGTGCCTATGGAAAGAGCAAGCCCGAGGAACAAAAACTGAAATACAAGCCTCGGGGTGATAGGTATATCATACAAGTTACAAGAAAATACGGCGATACAACCGATACACGCTGCCATGCCGTTCATATTCACCGTAGCACCTAACGGCAGTGTGAAGCCCCAGACTTTTTCAGGCGCGCCTAAGCTCTTTTCCGCTACTTCCATGGAAACAGGCAGTGTAGCACCGCTGGAAGTTGTGCTGGCAGCTACAAGCATAGCTGGCGCGACATTGCGATAGAATCGAAGAGGATTGAGCCTGCCCAAATATCTAATTATTGTTGGGTAAAGAAAAACCAGAAGGAGAAACAGCGCCAGATATTGAGAGAGAATGAAACTACCTATTTCCCGAAGCATATCAAAACCCATTGAAGCAACCATATTGGCAACCAGCGCCAGTATGCCGTACGGGGCGACTTTTATAACAAACTCTGTAATCCTGATCATCAAGTCGGCGCCGTCACTGGCTAATAAAACTAATCTTTCACCCTTTTTCCCCATCGCCAGCAGCGTTATACCCACAATGATTGCGAACACGATAATCTGAAGCATGTTGGCTGTTGCCAAAGCTTCAATTGGATTCTTTGGTATCCACTGAACTAAATTATCGACGAAATTAAACTCTTCAACTTTTATGTCCATTGTCTTTGAGGAATCTATTGCGACACCCTTGCCGGGCTGGAATAGCAAGGCTATGCTCATTCCCAAAGCGCCCGCAACCAGTGACGAAAGAGCGTAATACAGCATCGTTAGTCCGCCGAGAGAACGTAAGGACTTTACGTCATCCAATTTTGTAATACCGCTTATCAGAGTCAGGAAAGTCAAGGGTACGATTAACATCATAAGCAACCGAATGAAAATGTCCCCGATCGGCTTGATAACAGTTACTTTCTCACCAAAAACAACCCCGAGAATAATTCCTACAACGATACATATCAAGATTTGTGTGTAAAGTTTTTGTCTAAACCACCATTTCATAGAACACCCTTTCTGTTATATTGATCTGTCCCGTTTTAATGGTCCGTCCATATACTTGGAAAGCCAATTAATAATTCAAGATTTTATGATTTTATAAGTATTTCTGTTTCAAATCAATCCATCAGGTTATTCCTTTTTACGTGAGTAAATTTCCTTTTAAAGGTATTGTTGAGTAATTGTGTTATCAGCTATGTAAGGGGTTGATGTCAATAGTTGATGAGTATTTTAATTTATAAGATTCAGCTTTGACTAACACAACCCGGACTTGTTCTACAGATTTTGCCAATAGACTTTTTCCTTTAATGTACTTTAAATCCTTGCCGCTCCAAAAATGTTGACCACCGCAGCAACCTGCGATACCAAAACGATAACGATTATGGCTCAATCCTGTTCCGCAGCTTGCCCTCGATTAGATACATCCGTGCAGTCTCTGCCGTCTTGTAGTGCAGCTCGTACCAGCCGGCTTCAGAGTAGTCAGCCACGTGCGGCGTTATCAGCAGCCGTCCCGATAGCCATTCTTCGTCATTACGCCAGGCATCAAGCAGAGGATGTTGCTTTGGCGGCTCATCCGGAAGAACATCCATCGCCGCCGAAGCCAATTGCCCGCTTCGAAGCGCCTCTTCTATACAATCCAAACCCGACAGTACAGCCCCTCTTGACGCATTCACCAGTGAAGAGCCGACCTTCATCTTACTGATAAATTCCGCGTCGACCATACCCCTTGTCTCGTCAGTCAAAGGACAGTGCAGACTGATAATATCAGCCTCGCTCTGCAACCGTCCTATTGTCTCTGCCATTTCACATCCATCAGGTTTCGTCTTCACATAAGGGTCATACACTAAAATGCGATAGCCAAACGCCATCATCCTCTTTACTACTGCCGAACCGATACGTCCTGCACCCACAACACCAAGCGTCTGCTGAGATGTCCGCTCAATCGGAGATAAAACACTCTGCCATTGGTCAACGCCGTAGTTTCGGCTGCGCCTGTCGTTTTCAACCAGTTTGCGCTGAAGGGACAATATCATCGCACAGGTAGTATCGGCTACTTCGGTCGTCCCACAGCCGGGCGTATTGCAAAACACTATCCCTCGCTCTGACAATGACCCCACATCCACAACATCATACCCCGCGCCGTAGCGAACGACTATTTTACAATTATCCAGTAATTCGGCTGTCTCTCTATCGACATTAAAGTGCCATACAAGCAGTGCTTCAACTTTGTGCCATTGTTCTTTGGCCTCCTCCGATTTTCTCCAATCCTTCAAAAACCAAATCTCCGCCTCCGGAAAGGCCTTCTGTTCGGCCTGGGCAGGGGGCTGAATAAAATCCGAAATCCCAACCAGCCTTCTTTTGGCATTCGCCATTAAAACTGTCTCCGCTTAATGCGATTGTGCTCGATAAGACTAATATCAAGTGCCTAAAACTGCAACAACTGTTTCAAAATTACATAAATAATAATTACTCTTATTTAAATATGAATACACAGGGATAAGATGCAAAATAGCGTTTGAGAGGGTCATGGTAGAGTCTATTTTTCAAGGCAGGCATTTGCAGTGTTTTCATTTTTTTGCTTATTATCTTCACTCGTTATATCAGGATTTTTCACGTTCACATCGAGCCAGGGTATCCATCTTGCCCACATATCGAGAATGGTCTGCTCTGCGATTGGGCCGTGATGTTCATAGGGGTAGATATAGAGTGCGGATTTTTTCCCAAGTGCGTTTAGTGCGTGGAACATTCGCTCGGATTGAATAGGGTTGACGCCGGGATTTTTATCGAGCGCGCCGTGATACATCAGTAAGGCTCCGTGGAGGCGGTCAGCCCATATAATCGATGAAACTTCTATGTAAGTATCCCGTGCGTCCCAAAGGTGCCTTCGTTCATGTTGCCAGCCGCAGGGATTAAGTATTCGGTTGAAATTAGCGTCACCGGCGATGCCGGCTTTAAAAAAGGGAGTGTGAATCATTGCGTGAGCGGTCGCGAAGCCGCCGAAGCTGTGCCCGCCGACTGCCAGGCGGTCGCGGTCGATGAGCGACATTTTGTCGAGGGTGTCGATCACGGCCCACAGATTGTTGCGAAGTTCCGAAGCAAAGTTTTTGTTATGCGTTTCCTCTTTGCCGACGCCGAAATAAGGGGTGTCAGGCCTGACATAGGCATAACCGAGTTTTGTTAAGATCTTCATCGAGCGGGCGCTGTCTATTCCCCGAAATTCGTTTTTGTTGAATTCTCTGACTTCTTCTTCGTTGTATTCTTTCTGACTTGTATAGTCACGAGGATAAATCTTGATCATAGCAGGCGGTTTGCTGCCTTCGACATAATCAACAGGCAGTGTTACAGTTACCCACATTTCGTATCCATCGAGGTTTTCAATTTTGATGCGTTTGTGAACAGCGTTGGTGATTTCGGGCGAATGATCAATGTTGGAAGTCATTTCTTGCAGATTTCCTGTTTTGAGATTTCGCAGGTATGAGTTCGGGACATCTCTTGCTGTCTGCCGGGTTGTCATTACCTGCTCAAAGCTGTCATCCAGCACATCTGTAATCTCTTCGAAGACATCCGGTTCGCTTTCAAAAACCCGCTCTTTATCATTGCAATCGCAGATTGCGACTCTATCGACAAAGGGTCGGGGAGCATTGACCTCAGGGTTTTTGAAATACTGAGTTCCTGACAGATAGACGCACTTTCTATCTGGTGATGACCGAACGACAGAACCGTAGGGAATATCTTTGGTCAATAAATTTCCTGGATCTTTGTAAAAATCGTCCGTTTTGTATTTGTAAATTTTGTGTTTGGTTTCAGGATGCTCCAAATTAACCGCAAAAAGATGTTCGGTTTCGCAGTCGTTCTCTTCGATCTCTTCGATAAGAAAGAGGATTTTGAAATCTTCGGAGAATTTGACGTAGTCATCAAGTTCGTTTTCCTGGGCGTAAATCAGCTCAACACTATTTTCGTCATAAGGCGGCAACCAGCGCACCAGACGGTCTTTACGGATTGGTTTTTCCTTTGCAGTGAAGGGGTCATTCGGTTCTTTATCATTGCTGTCAGGTTCTGTTTGTAAGAAAATCATACCATTGCTGTCTGGTGCCCAGTCGAGTAAGCGTTCTGCCTTTTTGTTCTCTTCTGGTTTCGGTTCATTGGGATATTTTAACTGGTTGCTTTTTGCGTTACCATCGATTGGATTCAAAGGTTTTTTCTCAAGTTCAGCGAGTACGTTGCCGTCGAGGTCCCAGAGCTGCTCTGTGGTTGGGAAATTATCCAGAGAGACATTATATGAGAATGGCTTTTGCAGGGTTTCAATTCGCAGATAATTCATATCCGGGGCGATATCGATGCTGAGATACATATTGGGTTCAGCGATATTGCGAACTTCGCCGGCTTCGATATTTATTAAAGCGAGCTGTCCTTTTGAGTAATATTCGAGCAAATCCTTGTCGTGCTGATTTTTTAGCAGA